>Ga0307517_10009639_pt1 | contig 13658 bp, 13 predicted proteins | sample 23_EM_MG_FD_194515 | JGI IMG/M metagenome (GOLD analysis project Ga0307517, IMG submission 194515) | Populus trichocarpa ectomycorrhiza microbial communities from riparian zone in the Pacific Northwest, United States - 23_EM | ecosystem: Host-associated > Plants > Roots > Unclassified | place...
TTTTATGTTTTCGGATGGTTTTGATGTGATGATATTAAAAATAATTTTTTTAAAATAAAAAAAATATTATTTTTATGCATTTCTAAGCGAAAAATACTTTGAACCGCAACCACTACTATAATTCCAAACAAGCCCTAAAAATGTAGCTCCTTACTCGACTGAAAATCAACCATTAATAGCATTACTATACAAGATAAGAGTAAAGCCTATCAATTTTATGTCTATATACAATATATATTTCTGCATATATAGCTAGACTAAATAAAGTAACACATAACAAGCCATCAATTTTGCTAACATCTCCCCTCATTGATGTTGAGTGATCTAGAAGCATCAATTTGTAAAACAAGAATTGATAGCGAGAACCAGAGAGAGCCTTGGTGAAAACAACAATGGTTTGGTGTTTAGTAGAAATATATGGAACAGTAATATCCTGATAAGCTAAGGCTTCACAAATGAAATGACAATCCATTTTAATATGTTTGGTGGATTCGCACTGGTATGAAAAACAGGATTCACAGCAATCTAAATAGCACTGGTATTATCAGTATGAAGGGGAATATGAGTAAGCTACGAAACATTAAGTTCGCCTAACAACCCACGAAGACATACAATTTTAGAACAAGCACATGACATAGCCCTATATTCAGACTCTGTGGATGACTTTGAGACACAAGCGTGCTTCTTACTCTTTCAAGAAATAAGAGCATCACCAAGAAATATACATCAACCCACAATAAAATGACAAGTATCCACACAACCAACCCAGTTAGGATCACTAAAGCCTACCAAATATAAAGACCTTTCGAAAAGGAAGAACAAGCCGCGACTAGATATCCCTTTGAGATATTGAAGAAAATGACAAACAACAACCAAATATATCTGATATGAAGCCTGTATAAACCAACTCACTTGTTGAACAATAAATGATATATCATGTCGAGTAATGGTCAAATATTCAAACTGCCCACCAGTTATCGATACATTGAAGGATTTGATAAGGGATCATCATCCGTCTTAGCAACTTTAAATTTACCTCTAAAGAAGTAAAAACTGAATTATCGTCTTGAAGGCTAGCTAATGAAAAAAGTTATTGGGTATACTTATATTCATGTAAAAATATGCCATTCAGAAAATGTTGAACCTGAAGTCCAAGAAAATATTGTAGGGAACCAAGATCTATCATAAGAAAGGAATATTTGAGGCGTTGTTGGAGTTGGTCAATTAATTGAAGGTCAGATCCAGTAATCACGACATACACAAGTATAACAATCCCAGAGGTGCCTGAATAAATATGAAACTTCTCAAACGATGCTTATGGTGCCTACTTCAAACCATATAAAGTCGCTTTAAGTGATAAACCTTAACAGAAAAAGAAAAAAAAAACAAATCAGAAGAAGGAGATAAAGATTTCTTCCTCTAGGTCACCACGTAAAAATCCATCATTCACATCCATCTAACGAAATGACCATCATTTAGAAACAATAATGGACATAACCGTGTAGACAATAATAATTTTCTCAAGCCTATACTCCTGCCAATTCTTAAGTCCCACTAGACAAGTTTTATGTTGCTCGATAGAGCCATCATCACATATCTTGATGATGTATATCTATTTACACCCAATGAGCTTAACTCCAAAAGGGTAAAATGTGATGTCTTGAAGAGTCTGAAGTTCATCCTGCATAGCTTGACACTAACACTCTTGAGTAGAAGTATAAGAATAAGACTTAGGCACAAAAGTATTATCAAGAGTAGTTTGAAGAGCAAAAGAAGAAAAACCATATCAATCCAAAGATCGGGAAACCCTAGTAGAAGCAAGACGCGTGCACAATATGATCAGATAGTGATTTAGAAGAAGAATGAGGCAATTGGTGACATCTCTGATACACAATACCTGGCTTAAAATGAGAAGGAGTACTAAACACATCATCAAAAGGAGGAAGTGAAATAGAGGAAGATGTAGAATTAGGATAAGACGGGATGAAATTTTTATTTTAAAAAAATCACATTCTAAGAAATACAAAGCTTAGCATTTGCATCATAGCACATAAACCTTTTATGGGAGTCACTACAACCAAGAAAAGCAAATTGAATAGATTGAGCAACAAGTTTATGATGTTTAATAAGAGGTAAATGAACAAAACAAACGCAACCAAAAACATGCAGAGAATTATAATAAGGAGAAACACTACATAAAAAAGAATATAGAGAATTAAAATGCAAAATAGAAAAAGGGGAATGATTAATCAAATCTACAACTACAAATAAGCCTTCTACCTAAAATCTAGAAGGAACTAAAGATTCAAGTATCAATGTATGAACATCTAAAAGATTATGATTCTTACACTTGGCAACACCATCATATTGAGGAATGTAAGGATATAAACGCTAAGAAAGAATACTCTTTTGTTGGAGAAAAGATTGAAAAACATGAGAAATGTAATCTCCCCTGGAATCTGAGCATAAGATCGTAATACACACATAAAATTAGGTTTCTATATAGACAACAAAAGTTTAGAAGGTTAATAACATATTAGCTTTAGAACAAAGAAAATAGACCCGTGTAAAATGATTGTAATCATCAATAAATGTCACAAAATACATGTATTAAGTATGAGAAAATAAATGTCACAAAATACAGGTATTGAGTATGAGAAAGAACATGACTTATACCCCAAATATCAGAATGAATAATTTCAAAACATGTAGAAGCATGACTATTTGTAAAGAAAAGGGTAAAAACTTGCTTTCACCAAGTTTACAAAGAGCACAATCAAATAACAATGAAGAAAACTCATTGGTATTATTCAAATAATCTTGTTTTATAAGATGTGTTAGAATTATTGGGATGACCCAATTTATTATGCCAAAATTGGCTATTTTATTAACAATTGTAGAATAACTAAAAGAAATTGAACAAGAAAAGGAAGAAGATTGAAGAGGAAAAAAATGTCCCACCTTAAGCCCCCTCACTATCTCTTGTCCTGATACTTGATCCTGCACACAACAACTAGAATGATCAAAATGAAAAGAATAATTTTCTTCTACTAATTATCCAACTGAAATGAGATTAACAGATAAATCAGAAGACACAAAGACATTAGTAAAGAAGATCCCAAGTTGCCAACCGTTGTAATAGGAAGAGTGCAACCATCGGTGATTTGAATATGTTGCTTACCATTGTAATTATTAACATCATGTAAAGCAATCGAACTGTCAATCATGTGATTGGAAGTTGCAAAATCAATTAACTAAGGAGAGGTAAGAAGATGTTTCTTACCTTAGCGACCGAGAGTAAAAAGGGAAAAAAAATCATATGATGAACCTGATCAGGAGTACTATTGAAAAACAAACCTGAAAGAATAGGTTGTGTAGACGATGTAGGCATAAAAATAGACTGAACACCAGCATGAAAAGTAGAAGCAGATCGATTCTGAGGACAATTAGGACAATCTTTAATAATATGACCTCCATTCTTACAATAATTATAAAATTTCCTACTACAATATTTTACAATATACCTAATTTTCTTACAACTATAACACTATGGAAGAGATATATATCATCATCTACCTTGAGTAGCGTAGGCCATATTAATAATCTCAAAACCAGCATTATCTTGAGCAAGGCCAAGTTGTGAGGTGGGATGTTGTTCTTCATGCAAGATAAGACATGTGGGTGATTGGTTAGACCAGCTCGTGCACTTTTAAATTTAGGTTGAAGTTTCATCAAGAACTAATCCTATGACTCTTAGAGTGAGCAACTTGTATTGTTGTTAAAAAAAAAATTGGGACCTAAGAATGCCAATTTTCCTTGATTGTTTTTCAGATTTCTTATGTTATTTTGTATTATTTTTTTGTTTTTTAAGATTATGATTTAATTACCAAGTATATGTCATTTTTCTAACCTATTTATATGCATTGTAAACCTCTTTAAAGAACAAACTTGATTAGACTATATTTTCATATAATAAGACTGTAAATTTAGAGTATGTGTTTACAATATTTTTCACTTATCAATTATGTTGATTTCATAATTTTTTATTGTCTTTTGAGCTTCCACATGCATCAATATTACTAATTAAGTAGTCAAATATTAAATGGGTACATGTATGTCATATATATACTTTGTTACATCTATGCTCTCCAATAAGAAGAAAAATAAGTTGTCATTCATCAGTGACTAAATGAGCAAGTCCCTCTTGTCTCGAAGTTACTCTTATTAATTTAATCTAGTATTTTTTTTCATTTCTTTTTTATGTTGTGGTCACACTTATGGACGCCACCCATGGGTGAGCGGCTGGAGAGCCCATCAACTTGAGGTCCACCAGCGATCGCATACTTGCAAGTGGATGAGGTCACCTAGTACTGCTCTAGCTCAAACACATTTAAATTCAGAGTTCTTATGGGATCTAGTGTATTAGGTTAGATCTTTCTTCATGCAAAATAGATAAACTAATTTATTACTACATCCTTGGTGTGATTCAAAAGCTTTTAATTTATCAACTAAAAAACTCATCTTTCCACAATATTATAGTTTTTCTGTTTTTAGCACTTTTGTTTTTCTAGTAAATTACTAGTTTTTTTTTCCAAGGTAGTTTTTAAAATTAATTTTTATTTATTTCTATTATAATGCAAATAGATATTTCTTATAAAAGTAAAAATATATATATTTATTATTAGATATATTTTCAATTTTTTTCAAGCATTGTTTTTATTTTTACAAAAGCATTTTTTTATTATTATCAGCATGTTTTCAAATTAAAAACTAAAAACCATTAAAATAAACATTTATAAAAATCTCAATCATATGAATTAAGGAATGGAAAATGATATGAACCTCCTAATCATGCGGTTATGCAACCCACAATCAAGAATGAAATATGATCTCGGAAAGCTGAAAGAGGTCTGATAGGAGTGTGACATAATAAAAACCTATCTCAAAGCACCAGTACTATTGGAATTAAATCGAATGATATCATGAAACCAGTTAATCTTCGATAAGTTGGTTTAGTTACTTCAAGAAACAAAGAACGCAAGAATCACTTTCATGCACAAGCTAAATTTTAGACTTATAGAGAGTTTAAATACTCTTAGAAAATAACCCTAATGAATCTACCCTTATGGACTAAATTGATCCAATTATAAAATTTACCCAAAACCTATATTGATAAGCCCAGAATATTGACTAAACAAGCCTAAGATCTTAGCTGGAAACCAAGTATTAATTAAGCTCAAACATGAAGAAAATATTAAAAATAACAAATCTGCCATATAAAATAAAGTTGTTACACCTAATTAAACAAAATAACCTAAGATAGAGAAATTTCCTAGTTAAAATAATGTCATGAATGAAATTTTCATCCTAAAAACACTAGGGTCTTTGTTGCCACCTTTAGATGTCTAAGATAAGCTAGGAAATTGATTGTTGAAGTTGCCTTCCTTTTAGTTTCCTTGTTTATCTAGGATAATTAATTGTAACTTTAAATAATCATCTCAAAATATGAAAACCATTGTTGCCTTTCTTTAACCTTCCTTGTCCCTTCCTTGTAGGATTAGGAAACTCCCTGAAATAATATAACCAATCTGTCATTAAATATCACAAGTCCTTATTTTCTTGTGTAGCTGGATGAATAAGAAATCCTTATAAGAAAATAATTTTGAAACATTAATGAATACTCACCACACTTGAAAATTATGTCACAATCCATTAAAAATCCTTATAAAACTAGAAAATTCTCAAAACAAGTTGTCGCATTCTTATTGGAAAGGATCTTTGAAAAATAAGAAGTCCACAAGTTAAAAGAAAATAAATAACAAAATTCATACAGCCTGTTCTGACCTATATTGCAAGGTCTTCCTGAACTCAGATTGACTTGAAAGTGTACCACGACATAGAAAAATACCTCTGGAATCTTCTGGTGAAATTTTAGTTTAACCCAACAGTTTGATTTAGATTTACGTTCACTAACATAAAACTAGACAGTAGAAGATTTTATATCAAAATCCAAATATAACATTTCTTTGATCATATCAAAAAATATATCTTTTTAATTGAAACTATCTTTTCTTGTTCATTTTTTTTTTGTTTTAAGGAAAATATTTTTTTTTTATAAGAATCATTTTTTTAAAACAAAAACTTATCATGATCTAAAAAATAATATTCAATAAAAAATAGAAAAAATCATGACCCGATAATTTGTAATAAAAGAAAAAATAAAAGAATAAGTACTCTAAAAAATTCGTGTGAGAAGTTTATGATAAAGAATAATAAAATAGATATTTTATTATCAATTATTAATTATGAGCATATTGTTTTATAAATTTTTCTCATTAGTCTTATATATAATAATTCAAAATCTAATTGTTAATACCATTATAAATAAATTATAATCTTATTCAAAAACTATGATAAAATTGGATAACATTTTAAATATCATTTTAATTACTTTTTTCTTAGTTAATCTTATTCAAAATAAAAATAAAAAGAAAAATTTTGAAGAGTAATATAAAATGAGGCAAGTGTTGGGCCTAGGATGATTAGGCCACGTACCTAGCCTAAAAGGAGCAACCTTGGCATTCTGGGTCTACAATGTCAAGCTTGCACGCTTAACTTTTTTTTTCCTGACTTTTACTTTTTTAAATGGATGAATGATGTGTCGTTTACTCAAATTTTTTTTAAACAAGATGAACAGCGTGTCAATTCAATTTCTGGACACCATCGATAGTCAAAAAATCAAGTTTTGGGTTCTTGAATCCAAAAACCCTATTTTAACTTATTTTTATCTAAAAACAATTAAAAATATTAATAAATAAATCTATTTTTAAAGCTCAAAACACCATAAAATCAATCAAAAATATTTTTGAAATATTCCAAAAAATCATATTGAACTTAAATCTATGTTTTTTAGCAAAATAAAAATTCTAAACCCCTTTTATAGAACTTCATTCTCCAAAATGAATTTATTGATGCCAAAATTATTATTTTTTCATTACCAGAATATAAACAACAGAATATTTTCCCTCTCTTTCATGATTTTCTTGCATTTTCCTCTCTCCTTCCTCAACACATTAGGGCCGAAACATAATTTTTGAGGAATTAAAAGTCATGGACAATTAAAGGAATAAGTTATGGTCTTTAATACTAAAAAGTGTAAGTTATTGAATCGCTAAAAACAAAGAGATTGAATTTGTTTATTTTTCATTTTTCTTCGTCTTCACTAGTCTACCAGGTAACATGAAAAAAAGTAAATTATAAAATTATTCTTTATTATAAAATAATGCTAAGTTTAATATTAGTTTATTCTAAAATAATGTCTTCTTTTTCATCAATTTTTCTATATTATTTACTTCTCTTTTTTTCCTATTTGTTTTTTAAATAAATAAATTAAAAAAATACCACTCACGTAAAGGGAAAGAAAACGATACCACACGTTTTGACAAAAAACCATTGGCGCCGAAACTCTTCTCGAAACAAATCAGTCGAATGGACGATGGATTACTAAAGAAGTTCTGTATTTCAATGTGCTGCTATAAAAATAGCTTTTCTTTGGTTTCTTGAATTCAGACAAAAATGTCTAAGTTAGGGTTTGGACAGAATAACAAGCAATATGGCTTAATGAAGTTGGTGTTTGCACTGTCATTTGCAACACTTGTAGGGATCGCTCTCTTTGCCCGTTTTCTTGGGACCTCTTCTTCTTCCATTTCTTTTACTTATCAATCCATTGCATCCCTCAACAGGGCTGTTGAGAAATCTGCAGATAATAATGTAGCCAGTGACAATCACACCAACCAAGACCACCAGGTAATACATTGATCTTTTTCGTCTTCTTCTTTCTTGTTCCTTTTGAATTCTATCCAATGTGTATGGTTATCAACTGGGATATTGATCTTGTTTGATTTGATGATGTTTGTTATTGATATTGAATGCTCATTGTTTTCTTTCTCCTTTAGAAAGAAGGTTCTGAAGATAAAAATGGCAATGTAGAAGGGAGAGTCTTATCTGCCACTTTTGCTGATTTACCAGCACCGGAGTTAGAATGGGAGCAGATGCCATCAGCACCTGTGCCTCGTCTTGATGGTTATTCAGTACAGATCAAGAACCTTCTTTATGTATTTGTTGGATATAGAAACCTTGACCATGTGAGAATCTTTCATTAGTTGCCTGATTTATTATGTTCTCTTACCTTTGAGTCCAATTGAGGACTAATTTTCAACAATGCTTCAAAAATATTTCGTCTTAAACCGTGGAATGGATTTTTGTGATTAAAATCAATGATTTTTTATTTTTTGTGTTTTATTTCTTGTCTGATTGGATGTTTATATCTTATAGGTACACTCTCATGTTGATGTATACAATTTCAGTGATAATACATGGTGTGATAAATTTGATACCCCAAAAGACATGGCAAATTCACATTTGGGAGTGGCAACAGATGGGAGATACGTGTACATTGTCTCGGGACAATATGGTGCTCAATGCAGGACAGCCATAACTAATTGTTTTTCACTGGACACTAAGACAAGGAAATGGCACCGATTGCCTCCATTACCGGCACCAAGGTACTTGACTTGATCAGGAAATCCATGAATGTTGAACTTACTTTCTTATCCAATCTGGGAATCAGAATTTTCAACTGCTTATTTCAAGTCCGTTTCATTATCAAGCTAATTCCTGTTTCTAGTGTTTTGACCAATGAACCTCTTTCATGTGCCTGTATTTGTGTTTTTACTACCTTGGCAGCTAATTTGTCATGTTTTGAGAGTTGTTGATCTTTTTATTTAGAGAAAACAAGTGTTGTCATCACATTCCTGAGAAAAATCTGATAGCCTGTAATCATCAGATTCTTTCAAATATTCATGTGATGTGCATGTTCATCTATGCAGGTTGAATGATTCCATCGTAACTCTGTTCCCAAACGCCAATTTATCATCATTTTCTTGCCATTTTTTAGTTATTGATTCTGTATTGGAGTTTCTATAAGATTTTCCGTTAACTGATTTTTAATATGTCTAATGAGCTGCGGTAGGTTTGGTACCACAATAGGCCTTTGTCTGGATTAACTCCTTTATGCATAGCAACATCAATTTAGCTTTTGATGCTTAGGTCAGTTGTGATCTCAAAGGATCAAATTTATTTCTGTCCTAGCACGACCTAATATAGTTTGGCATTGACATTAGAGAACATGAAAGAATTGCAACTGTGAAATACGAGATGTGTTAAATTTAGCAGTCTATCCAAAGCTGAGTATTTCAAAGCTATGTACTCAATGCCTTAAATGAATGTTATTACCATGAGTTTTCAGGTATGCTCCTGCAACTCAATTATGGAGAGGCAGACTGCATGTGATGGGTGGCAGCAAGGAAAATCGGCACACACCTGGAGTAGATCACTGGAGTATTGCAGTAAAGAATGGAAAAGCATTGGATGAGTGGCGCACTGAAATACCTATTCCCCGTGGAGGGCCACATAGGTCTGCTTGCTACCTTCATTTATGTTTGAAATTGGAAACAAGATTCTGTTCTGGGGGTTAATTCGCCTGGATCATTCCTCTTCTGCGAAAATGTTTCACACCCAACTCTAATAATGCGGTGATTATCTTCCGTATTCTAACCGTGAATGTCACTTTGGTGACAGGGCCTGTATCGTGGTCACTGATCGGCTTTTTGTCATTGGGGGTCAAGAGGGTGATTTCATGGCTAAACCTGGGTCTCCTATTTTCAAGTGCTCTCGAAGGAAAGAGGTATACAGGTTGATCATTTTGTTTTGATTAGAACATATTGGATTTTAGCGAGCTGTGCTCTCTCTGTCATTGTTGGCGGTATATGATATAGCTTTCAGACTCTGCAATGTTTCAGGTAGTTTATGGCGACGTTTATATGCTAGATGATGAAATGAAGTGGAAAACTTTACCTGAAATGCCAAAACCCGACTCCCATATTGAGTGTGCTTGGGTAATTGTCAACAACTCAATTATCATCACTGGAGGTACTACAGAAAAGCACCCAAATACGAAAAGGATGATGCTGGTTGGAGAGGTGTTCCAATTCCATTTAGACTCGCTGGTACGGATCTTCACCTTTCCCACTCTTAAGAAGGATTATGCTTCATGTTCATATCATGTATTTTCAGCTGTCTGTTTGGTCAATAGAATACCTGTCATAGACCACTTTAGTCGACAGTAGCTGGTCGTTCTTGCTGTGTCGACTCATTTAGGAGCCGATGATGCAGTCACTTCTAAGTTGGGAGTTTCCTTAAGTGCATTGGAAAATATCAAAACTCATCTTCATACGTTATGTTTTGCTATCCTCATGTCCTCTATAATCTAAAGAAGTAAGCAGCTATTCACCAGATACGCGTGCTGTTGGCCTTGTTTCTGTAAGCAATGGTGTCATCTGTCATCAATGGCATTTCGCATAAAATGAGCATTGCCAACCCCGCTTGCAACAAGGCCACACCGCTAATTTAAGCTAATCTTTCTTTATGTACTCACTTAGAGCTCACTAAAATCCAGATTTTGGTTGTTAGTGGTAAATAATTTTCCTTCGACAAATACAAGAGAAGTCGGTGACTGTTAAACAAATTTCTTATATCAGTTTTCTACAGATGGTTATTACAATGGGCAAACATTTGAAAATTTCTGTCCATTTTGAATTGCAGACATGGTCAGTGATCGGAAAGCTTCCTTTCCGAATAAAGACTACCCTTGCTGGTTTTTGGGATGGCTGGTTGTACTTTACATCAGGGCAGCGGGACAGAGGACCAGATAATCCACAGCCAAGGAAAGTCATTGGAGAGCTGTGGAGAACCAAATTGCACCTGTGAATCAATTTGTCAACCTGGCTACTCTTTCAACAATATTACAGCTCTTACAATTTTGACATTGCCTTCTTCCTACAATTGAAAAGGCATCAATTTATCCTCTTTTTGTGCATTTTCAATAGCACTTTTTGTACAACCCATTTACGCATTTTACGATTATCAATATCATTACACTTTATTGTTTTCATATCGAACCTTTTTGCCGCTCTGCTGATAAGTAATGGAGTCCTGGGTGGCTGTTTGACCGGCTGGCTAGATCTTAGACACCCTTCTGTCTTCCGGCAACATTGTGCAAACTTTCATATTGTTCTCGTACTATAGCAGCACAAACTAAACCACAAAGAAATCTGATAAATGAAATGGATCCAAGACTGCGTAGTAAGAATAAGAGTTCTCAACTCGGAGAATATATGAACACATTTCGAAAAGAAGGAATTTACAAGCACAAGTCACAGAAACAAGGTCCAGTTAACTTTGGTTATCCAGCCCTGCATTTACAATTTGGCCAATATGCCATGAATGAACAAGTCATCTATACACATACACGAATATGCCAGGGATTTTCTCTTTCTTTCTTTTTTTCAGTTGTTAAATCTCCCGTTACAAGTGCAAAAGCGCTCTAACTGCCCTGAAGATAAGGTAAAAACAAGTGCAAAAATGTCAAGAGTCAAGGTAGAAAGAAGCGTCCGTTAATCTATGCTTATGAATCAATTATCAACATGGATACACAGCTTCCAGACAGTTTAATAGAACAAACATGACTTCATCTTAAAGGCCTACTAGAGGCTGTGAAACTAGTACTCATCGGTTACCCTGAACAGTATCCAAAATACAACTACCTGTGAAACAAGAAAACAAAAGGATTGAAGACACGAGGCAAAATGATTAACGAACGGGTTCGGATTTGTACGAGGAAAAAAATCAGCAAATGATGCAAAACATTCAAACCTCCCCTTTCACACCATGAAACCACTATAAATGCAGGTTCTGCGACCTATCAAAGATTTTCAAATTAAATATGGATCCTTGTAAGATATGTGGTTTTTCCATTCTCAGTAATTTTTTTCCCTTTTATTGATTCTTTCCAAAATAATTTTTTTTCTGTTAAAATGCCAGCACAAATTAAAAAATGGTAACAGTTGTGATTAGCTTTTTGAGCTTTACCGTTAAAGACAAACGACCACTTATCACTGTACTTTTTGTTACATTAACAATTCTACTTGGTGTTTACTTGATCGACAGACTTATCCTCAGCCAAAAGACATGATATCCCTTAGTTTCAACTGTCACATCATTATTCATGAAAGCAACCATCAATTGCAACGTGTGGAGGCTCCATTTCACGACCTGGTTCATATTCCTCGCATGGAATCCATGAGCCCAAGGGTTGCATAGTAATTTCATATTTCACAAGATCCGTCATTATTTTCTGCAGAAAGTTTATCCAAGTTGAGATGGACACATTAAACAATCACATAAGAAATAAACATACAGCAGGGAGGGAGAAAGAGAGATATGCCAAAAACTCATAATGGCCATTATAAATTGTAAATGCAGTCTTGGAGAGCTTATTATAATCTGGTGATAGCCTGCTCTTAGGTTAATCTTAGAGAAAAATGTTGCACCCACTATTTCCTCTAGCAATTCCTCAATTAAAGGTATAAGAAATTTGTTTTTAACTATCAATTTGTTAAATTGTTAAGTGCTATGGAGTCTACACAAAGTCTCCATGAGTTTTTTTTTTTTTTTAACTAAGACTACTAGAGAAGCAAAAAGATTATGGCTATGTTATATGATGTCAAACTCTAGTATTTATTCTTTACAATATCCTTTTGTAGCCTCAAATATTTGTAAGGTCTCAGGTTGATAGGTTGAGCACAATCCTTTAGAGGTATAGAATGGTTGTGTGGAAATTTATGGAGGTAAGTCTTTTGGTTCATTGAATATATCGTGATATGATTCCAATAATATTGTTAAAGCATGACTCCTTTCAGCTTTAGATAGAATAGTAGTAGGCATTGAGTGTATCTCACTATCAACTTCTTGAATTAGTCTAAGGCTATGCAAGCCGATCCCTGCTATCTAAGTTAGATTGCCCAACATGTTGTTGATCAAACTTGAGTGTCTGAAATCTGACAGGGTTTTCTCCTCTGAGTACCACTTCTTTCCTAAACCACTTAAAAAACATCTACAACTCCTTATAATTTGATACAATGTTGCCTAACATGGCTAACCATTATTTGCCTAGCATCATATCATAATTATTCAACTCAACAGTGAATTCATCAACCATAAAATTAACCCTTTGTATCTTCCATTTGAAGTCTTTGCATATAGTTGTGCAAAGCATTATTCCTCTATTTGTTGCTTTCATTGTTAATAGTTTTATGGCTATGAGGTCACACTGCAATTTGTTGGCCAAATAAATGTTGATAAAATTATGAGTGCTACCCAAATTCACCAAGATAAAAAGTGGATGTTTATCTATTTGTCCAGTAACCCTTGGAGTGAGGAAACTAATGGCTACTTCTAAGGTATTGATGGAAATGTGTGGGGTAATTTGCTCAGGACTGAATGTCTTCTTCTTAAACCCATTATTATCCTTCACCTCATCATCTTCATTCTCCACTATACATGGTAAGTATAACCTCTTGTTTTTACATTTATATTTTGGTACAAATTTCTCATCACACCAAAAACATAAGCCCTCAGCCCTTGTCTCATCTAACTCTTTATTCCTTATAGGTATGGTAGGATTTATGGTTGGTTTGTAGTGGAAGTTTTGGTTAAAAGAAGGTAATAACATAATTTGGTTAGGTTTTTAGTTATTTAAG
>Ga0307517_10009640_pt1 | contig 13657 bp, 14 predicted proteins | sample 23_EM_MG_FD_194515 | JGI IMG/M metagenome (GOLD analysis project Ga0307517, IMG submission 194515) | Populus trichocarpa ectomycorrhiza microbial communities from riparian zone in the Pacific Northwest, United States - 23_EM | ecosystem: Host-associated > Plants > Roots > Unclassified | place...
CCATCACTACCACCACCACCACCATCACTACCACCACCACCACCATCACCACCATCCTGGTTACCACCACTACCACCACTACTCTGATCACTACCACCACTACCCTAATCACCACCACCACCACCCTAATCACCACCACCACCACCCCAATCACCACTACCACCACCCTAATCACCACCACCACTACCACCACCACCACCACTATCACCACTATCACCACCACCACCCTAATTACCACCACCACCACCACTATCACCACTATCACCACCACCACCCTAATTACCACCACCACCACCACCCTAATCACCACCACCACCACTATACAAACTACCATCACCACCATACCACCACCACCACACTACCTACCACCACCACCACCACCCTGATTACCACCACCACCACCCTGGTTACCACCACCACCACCACCATACTAATTACCATTACCACCATACAAACTACCACACCATCACCACCACCATCACCACACCACCACACCACCTTCACTATTATCTGCTTGAGTATTATGGGGATTCTTAGCAGCCAAAAGCATTGTAAATCAGCATAACAAAAGCACTTATATAAGCAAACAACATGGAAACACACAGCCCCACAGCCCTCCCTCATTTTGTCCTCTGAGCAAAAGCTTCTCACTCAACGGTTTTGCAGTTTAACTCCTAAAGATCAGACGCCTTTGAACCCACAAAACCCTCCAGGAACTGCTCAGAAAGCAATCAGTTGTCTATGGTACACAGACAAAACATACAGCTGGGACAAAAACACACCTTTCCAGCATCACAGAGTTGAACTCAGGGGTAGGAAAAGGGGCAGAAAACTCAATGTAAAGTTTTTTCTCCAGCAAAAGCAAAACAAGCGCAGCTGCTTTTGGTGGAGCAATAAACCTATCATGATATTCAGATAAAATATGTAGCTAGAACCAAAAACCACCCTCTCAGGGGTATAGAACAAACTCGGGGTGAGAAAGGGGGCAGAAACCATGATCTAAAGAATCTTTTATGATTTAAGCAAACAAGCAGCAGATCTTTTTAACAGAACAACAGACCCCCTACGATACAAAGACAAAAGATGTAGCCAGGGTCAAAATCCAACCTCCCAGCATTACAGCATAAAGCTCAAGGGCAGAGAGAAGAGAAAAAAACCCGATTTCAAGACTTACCCTCAGCTCAGGCAAATCGCAAGCGAACCTTTTCAACCAAACAACCAATCCTTACATTACACCAACAAAAGCAGCAGCAGTGATCAGAACACACCCTTCCGACATTACAAGACAAAACTCCAGGACAAAGAAGGGACCAAGAAACCAGATTCCAAGAGTTTGCCCATTTGAAGGGAACAAAGGGTGGACGTTGGCCAGGGACAATGGACACTCCACCCCACATCCTGCAAGTTTCCCAATGCCAGGCCAAATAACCAGCACAGCTCCTCAATCAACATTATCACCCATCATTCTGGCCAAGACCAAAGCCATAGAAGTCCGGATCAAAACAGAAGATATCCCATGGTCTTCCAGGGCAGTTTCAGCCAAGGTCGGAGATACAGACCAAGAAAGCATCAATCCACCCATTCCCTCCACACCCAAAAACATCTAACAGCAAAAAGGTATCATCCAACCAGTCGATGTTGTCATTCTTCATGTCAAAAACGTGGCAAAAGGGGGAAACAAGGGCCTTTCTGTCAGGTCACGAGAGACAGGTCAGCAGACTCAGGGAGTTGACCACGGACATGTCCACCAGACAACCTCTCCAATTTGATTCTATCAAAAGTCACAACCCAGCTGTTGACAACCTCTATCATTGCCGATCCAAAAACCAGAACCATAAGGGGTTTTAACATCAGCAGGCCACCCATTCCTAACAAAAGATGGTGATTCCAGCAGGTCAGCCGTACAGACCCAACAGGCCAAAAAGAGCAGATTCATCATCTCACCTAGACCAGTCAGCCCATCCGTGTCACCAATACCACTCAGCTCATTTATACCACCTGCCTCACCTATATCACCCACCTCACATACACCAACTACTTTATCTACACCACCTACTTTATCTACACCACCCACTTTACCTACACCACCCACTGTACCTACACCACCTGTCTCAACCACACCACTCACCTCACCCACACCAACCCAACTAAGCCCACAGCACAGATCTCACAGTCAGACAACCAAAGATTAGGAAATTTTGAAAAAATTTCACTAAGTCCACGATCCAAATCTGAGATCCTACAGATATATTTGCCTTTTCAGGCTGGGCCACAGAACGATCAATCATGGGACCAGCATCACGGTAACCAACCAGCACACAATCCGGAGCATCGGCACACAACATCAACATAATTTCATCGAGTCCACAATCCACATCTGAGATCCAGCATAGGTGCTTACCTTTTCAGGCTAGACCACAGATCAACCGACCAGAGCCAGCAGCAAGGCAACCAATCAGAAAACCATCCACAGCATCGGCACCCAAAACCAGGAGAATTTTGCCAAGTCCACGATCCATATCTCACAGTCGACGGCATCACCAGTCAGAGCCAGCAACAGGGAGACCAACCAGAAAGCAAGCCGGACCACCGGCACACAGGAGCTCAAGGAGAGTCTCACTAAGTCCACAATCCACATCTCGCAGCCAGCAGAACCAACCACCAGAACCAGCAACAGGGAAACCGATCAGAGAACAGACCAGGCCATCGGCACAGCAATAGATTCCATCCGCTTGTAGATCCAAATCTTTAGAACCAAACTTGGGGAGAATTTCATCGAGCGTATAAACCACATCCTCATGTTTTCAGTCAGGCAGGAGGGGTCCAGATCCGTGGATTCGGTAGTGAACCAAGACTTGGGCCAGAGATCTCGGCCATCACTGATCTCACTCAGATATGGTGGAGCACAGGTCTTCCGCCGCCGTGACAATCCCTCACTGATCTCACTCAGATACGGTGGGACACAGGTCTTCTGCTGCCGTGACAATCCTCTGCTGATCTTACTCAGATATGGTGGGACACAGGTCTTCTGCTGCCGTGACAATCCTCCGCTGATTTTGCTCAGATACGGTGGGACACAGGTCTTCTGCTGCCGTGACAATCCTCCGCTGATTTAGCTCAGATATGGTGGGACACAGGTCTTCTGCTTCCGCGACAATCCTCTGCTGGTCTTACTCAGATATGGTGGGACACAGGTCTTCCGCTGCCGTGACAATCCCTCACTGATCTCACTCAGATACGGTGGGACACAGGTCTTCTGCTGCCGTGACAATCCTCCGCTGATTTTGCTCAGATATGGTGGGACACAGGTCTTCTGCTGCCGTGACAATCCTCTGCTGGTCTTACTCAGATATGGTGGGACACAGGTCTTCCACTGTCATGACAAGCCTGGGATTGAGATTTTTGTGTTTTAACAGCCTCCGGATCTGTTTTACAGTCTTACGGTCTGGATAGATGTTTTGCCGGTTTATGCCAGACCAAACATCACCAGAAACCTATAAACTCCCCAAAAACGTCAACTTTGGGTCATCAGGATAAAAACAACCCCTCTTGTCCAGGGCACAAACTCCGTGTGTCTTCCTATGAGCCAGATGTGGTGAGGATGTGGGTGTCGTCCTATATAGATAAGATACGGTCAGACCACAAGCCGAGATGGGGCATGTGAGTGTAAAACACAAATGAATACCGACCTTGGAATATGAATAAAACAAGCAAACACCAAGGGAGAGGTGTCGTTTACGTAAGTCCCATCCACCGTTTCAGGGGTGGAATTGAGCTACAAAACACTGCAGAGAGAGGAAATGAGGCCACTCTGATGGTAAGTATGAAAAATTTGTGTGAGTGAAACAGAGATGAGCCTTGGTGTGCAGGAAAGAAAAGCAAATACCGAGGTGATTTGAAGCATCCGAGCCGCATCCGATATTAAACAAAAAACAAAAGAGGTTAAAGACGAGGTGCCAAAAGCGACAAATGCACAAGAGAATCTCTGTTGTACAGATCCACCGTGACATAATTTTGCTCTCTACAGCTTAAGTGTGCCGAGAGACTTACAGAACTCCATCAAAAAACCCCCCACTACAAAACCCCACGCAAAGCTTGAGTGCACCATTCAGTTGCGCAGCTCACCGAGGGGAAGGAGCAGCTTCCGGCGACCTGTGAGAAGCCCGACACCATGAAGAGCCCTTTGAGCCGAGCCGTTCTTGAGGTGTTATGAGTGCAGAAGAGAATTGATCAAATCAGCTCAGTCCTAGAAAACACCTTCCTCTCACGGCAAGCGGTTCTTTTGACCACCCTCCAGCCTCTGGCAGGTGACCGACCTCATGAATGCAGTTATCAACGTGCTCCCTCTTTTCCTTTGATCTCATCACACAATTGCACCACAGAACCCCACCACACAAGTCTACCAAGAAACTCTGCCACAAAACCCCCCCGCACAACCCCCACGGCTCTCAGGTATCTCAAGGGTTTTACTGAAGGGGGGAGGGGAAAGGGGAGCTCATTCCACCATGCACAGGAGAACCTAACGCCATGAAGGAGATCCCAGAGTAGCCGATTTAGATGCTAAGTGCGGGTCATCCTGCTTGGTCCCGTTGAGGTACTGCCTGTTGAGCACCTTTCTTTTCAACTTGGGGTTTGAGATGCCCAACGCCACACCATCCCCTCCGATCTCTTTGGCCGACGATTTTATTGGATCTACCTGTTTCTTGAACAAAAGAGGGTTGTTTGGGTTTCCGCTTTCTGGGTGGGTCGTCTGGTGACCGGATTGCATATGGGACTTGCTCGATACCCCCCCTTTGTTCAATTTCTTGACACCTCATCGATATCCCCCTCCCAACCGGTCCTTTTTCGCCACTGCACCATTCAAGGGCCCACACCATGCCTCTTGTCCGCATCCACACCAGATATCTGCAAACTCATCTTTACCTCCACCCTATGATCACACGGCATCCTAGCAAAAGTGTCTGCTCCTTATGGGTCCAGGTTTTGACTTGATGACCTCATCCACCATACCACACTGCATAGTTTGCCTGGTACATGTTTGAACTTGGTCAAACGTCTACAGCAAACGGTTACCCCGGTCACACAAACAACGTATCATTTGCACCCTTGCACCAAGCTTGGGCCGCCCAAAACAAGTGTAGGAATCCCGGAAAGGTTCCCAGTGGCCACTCTCCAACTTCCTCCCCTCTTCAACGACTTCCCGACCCTTACATGCACATGTGGCTCGCCGTACAAAAGTTCCCTGTGGTCATCTCAAATCCCCCCCCTTACCCCACATAATATCATTTTCCCCCCGGTCCCGGTATCACACACTCAACACTGTCATACTCCTACCCCCCTGCCCACACATTTTTGCAATCAATCCTTCAATCCGACACACCACCTTCCTTGTCAACTCATATTTTCCGTGGACCGTTGTTCTAAACACATGTCACTTTGTCCAATGCCACCCTCCGTCCAGCACAAGTGACGGTGATGCCTATGCTGGTGAGAGAGCGTTTTCGGACCACATTTGAGAGCAAACTGACCTTATGACTCCTTATCGAGTGGGTCTATTTCCTCATTGCTCTCAGACATTCCCAATTTAGATGTGAGGGTAAGTGAGGAAATGATCACTTCTGTCACCGTAGGTTTACCCTTGGAGGCCGGAAGAATGGTGACCTCTGTTGGAAAAACAACCTCTCTTCTCAGCTCAGGGCGAGCGATTGGGATAGGGGTGACAGGTTTGGAGAACACGCAATTGGTCTCTCACCAGGCAGAGGCAACCCCAGTAGATGGTAGGTCAGGTCTTTGGCCAGGATCTCCTCAGCGATGGCCAGATCTGGAACACATATGGTGCAGGTGCTGTGTGAATGGCTTTGACTCATGTTGGAGAGAGAATGGCCAGAGAGACCACTCACATCCACCTTCTGGGCACTCCTTATACAGGTTTTGTTATGACCCGGCTTTTTTTTGCCAGCACACCGTGGACAGTGGAAAAAACCCACCCAACCAGTGAGCTGCCCACTGTCTGAGCAATGTGGGACAAAGCTGGACAGTGAGAGGTGAGGGTGCCAGGTGACTGGCTGTGTGGTGGTTGGAGGTCGGGAGGAGTAGGGAAATGCGGTTAGAGTGGTGAACGGTAGGGAGGAGTTGGCGGTGATGAGTGATGGGGGGGGGGACTGTGAATGTATGGAGATGCCCGAGCGTATACAAAGGGTTGCAGCTTGGCCGGAGATTTGCTTGACAATTCAGTGGTTGAAGAGTTACAGTTGCTCATCGAGCCTCAAAGAAGGTCATCCATCTCCAACGGCAAAAGAACCTCCATTGGCATGAGACAACCGGGGCACCATCAACCACCACATGTTGTCCGGTCGGTCAGCGTTGTCATTCTTTACATCAAAGGTGTGGCAAAAGGGGGGGACGTGGCCTTCCCACCGAGGGTTGTCAAACCCCCATCGGTAAGATATGTTCAGGTGGAGCCTTTGCTCAGGGAACTATTTCTTAGGATGCAGCGTATTTATCGCTGATCGCATTCGCAGCAACACCCCATACACTGTCACACTGGCTGTGGTCATTCTGTTTGAACCTGCACCCAGGGAAATATCTCTTAAGACATAACTCCTTTATCACCAATCCCATTCACATTGACACACACATCACTTGCCGTACCAGCCATGGTCACGGAGCACAACATACCACCTGGCTGCCAACAGCCTCGATCTTTGCTTCTTCCAAAAAACAGAATCGCACCCTTTGCCAGTGGCAAACGGGAGCTCAATCAGGTCAATCACCTATCCAGCAAGCCACCCGCTCCCAGCAGAAGGTTGCGATTTGAGCATGCTGGCTGTGTTGCCTTTAAAACCCAAATGGATACCTAACAGGCCAACGAGCACGGATTCAATCACCTCATCTTTGTTTCTTACCTCATCTGCCTCATCTGCACCAACCCGTCCGAATTCAAAGTATGGGTCCCAACCCAAACGGCCAGAGAGACCGCAGAGATGATGTCGAGGAAACCGACCAGAGCGCCTGGGTCTGAGTATACCTGAGTTCAAGAGAGTTTCGTTGAGTCTGCAATCTAAACCTGAGCTCCTGTATGGATGGTTTCTCTTTCAGGCTGGACCATAGATCGATTGATTGTAGAGCCTGTCGGGGCCAACACGTGACCATCGGTGTCGCATATGGAGCTGCCGGTCAATTATTTGTAGGCAAATGAACGGGTGGTCAATAACCCGGCAAGCAGGTGTGACGAAACTGAGACCGGGTTGGATAAGATGAGACATGCTACTGGGTAGATCTTGGTCCCAGAACCTCAATAGAGCAGGTTGGGACATCTTGGAATACCACAGGACTCCGCTGAAGCTTACATACCATGCCAGAACTCCAACGGGAACATCGTGGAACACCATAGACTGTTCCATGGGATTTTTGAGTAGAACAATGTATGCAATAAACTCAGCCCCAAGCCTGAGGATTAAAAGGTACCCCCAATATTGAGGTCGAGGGCCCCAACCTCTAGGTTTCCAGTCCCTCCTCTCACCTCTCCCCCCTCCCCTTTTCCCTTTCCCCCTTCACCCCCTCGTTCCCTCACCTATGGTAGAGGGACTTTAGCTGGTCACGACATCACTCAGTTGCCAACCTTTGTATATGGACCCTGAATCTGAGATCCAGATAACCTTGGTGCACTTGTGCGCTGTGAAGCTGTGGTATCCCGATCTCCGTTTCCAACTGAAGGCTTGAATCACAAGAAGAGGTTGCTTCACCATGGAGAGTGCTGACTCACAGGCAAGTGTTTGACCGAGTGACGGCCCAACTGAGATCCTCGACACATCGTTGGTTCAACCTATCTCCCCAGCTGGAGACATATCCTGGATATTGCGGTTTATCCCCCTGACAACACGGCCCATTGCACGGCCCTCAGGATATGGTTAACCTTGTGTTTGACATATCAATACGGCAACCAGCATAGCCTTTCTGACTCACCAAGCACAGCCACATCCAGTTGCCGGGCCTACATGTAGATTGACCAGTCGACCCCTCAAATCTCTGAGATCCCGAAACTGGGGAACACGAGAACCACCTGAGGGGTGATATGCTAGACAGGCCGTACATGGACCATGTTTGTATACACTAGGGGCCCACCTGTGAAAGTTTTGGTAATGAAATTTCCGGGTGGTGTTTGATCTCAGCTTGGCAGGTGATGTCGGATCCAAACACACAAGTTTTAGGTAAGGTAGATAGAGGTTGAGGTTTGTCTTTGCCTATAGAAGGTAATGCTATGGAGGCGACATATCGGCTCATTGTGAGCCAGAACCTCAAATAGAAAGCGGTGCAGGTGAACACATGCTAGACAGCGAGCTCAGGGTGTGAAAAGATAAAGTGAACGCCGTTGATTTACCTAGAAAGCAAGCGCAGCGAGCCATTCTGAATGTGAATACATGTGTTAGAGGCCATCCTCCAACCTCCTAGATGGGAGGCAAAGCAAAGTGGCGTCAGAGCGATATTGGACAGGGGCCAACTCCTACCAGCCAGATGACGACGATCCGGAGGTAACGAAGGTGAAGAGGTACCCACGAGCCAAGCAGGGACATAACCAGTAACCTCTCACTAGGGGCTGAGGAGAGAGAAACCTGTTATTATCAAGACTGAGGAGATACAAGGCTATGGACCGGAGGCCTATATAGCTGCTGGGGGTGCGCACAGACCATGTTTGTATATGCTTGGTGAGATAGGATAAATAGAGTAAAGATAAAGGAGTGTGGCCGGAGACATGAAGATAGGGACCAATCACACGACAAGTCACGGTCAGGCGATGGAACATGTGGCCGACCATGTGACTGACTGACAGCTCAACCGTTTGCTAGGGATATATCGTCGTTCTTGAGGGTCAAGTGTTCGAGCCCAACCGTCAACGATATGTGCCATCAAAAGAACAATGACAACATGTGTGTGAGACGAAAATATGTTGATGGTGATTGAAAATGCCAAATGCAACCGGCAATGGATCAGGTTGAATGGAAAACCCGCCTCATTATCGGTTGGTGAAAGCATAATGCGAGGGATGGTCTCAGTCTTGCCACGGTGGTTACCCCTGATGATCTTGACCTCTAATACTCTGTTTGACATCCGGGTGAGGATCAGTTTGATGTCGTCGTAGAGTCCTCTGGGGGGGGGGAGGGACAGATTTCACAAGAGGATAAGTGATCAATTGGGTTCAAGTCACGGTTTGCCTGGGGGAGGCTGGGTGCGGTGAGGGAATAAAGGAATTCTGTGGGGAATGTGTTTACATCCAAGGTTTTGATGTCAGCCCCCACCTCCCAGACCATGGTGTTTGTGCCGTAAAAGACCTGTTCCTCACCCAACATCATGTTGAGGAGTTTGCTGTTCATGTTGTTAATATCGTTGTTCCAAGGCGCAAAGATCATCCGGTTGAGGAAGTGCTCAGGAGGTAGAGGAGGGATGGATCTGAGGCTGGAATAGATCTCTGCAACAAAGGTGTCAATGTTTAGAGAGATCATTTCTCATGGTAGAGAGACAGTTCCGTTGTTGCCACACTCACACATATGACCAATGTCCGATGGGGAAGCAGGTGACTCAACACTCCCACCCGGCAAATCCCAAACAATGTCACCAAGCCAGTGTGGGGCTCCACATTTTGGACACATATGTTTAATCCTTCTGAGGTTGTGTCTAGCAATGGGCTCAACGTGTGGTTGCTGAGCAACTGGGATCCTTAGGTTCTGGTGAACCCCTGAGAAAGTAAAGGCTGTGTGGGCATGGGAGGTGCATTTGTTAAGAGTGGGCATCTGTACCTCTTCTGATGTCACTGTTTCTCCCTCGGAAAGCCCTGTTGGGTTGCGTAAGTGCACCTTGGACCTCAGGTGTTTATGGGTTTTGAACAGGACTTTGTTGCACCCAACTCTGATTGGGATGGGCCGAAGGCTCCTATTGGGCATATGCAGGTCTGTGGGTCTCACCCAGGGCCAGGTAGCCACAAAGTCTGATCGCATGCATTTGCGAGTGATTGCCGAGAGATAGAACAAATTACATCTCACAAATCAAAAAAAGATGCCAGATGTCTGGTATGTGGTTTGGATGCAGTATTTCCACCATCGGGCTGGGGTGGGGTTTGATTCTTGGCCATTGTGCATACAAAAAACAGAAAACCCGTTCTGCTCCAGCAGTGGCATTGTTGGACTCGCATCCGAGGCGAATGTGCCACCAACTGCAGCTGCAGATCTGCGCAGGGGGGCATGAGAGAGGAACAAAAAAAAAAAAAAGCAATGTAGATGTTATCCAGCCACGTTTCTCGTGGGCCGTCGAATACTACACTACCCTCTGGACCCTCTTCAAACATTTCAGAGCCTTCCACCTGTTCTTCTAGCCGTTCTCCAAACTTTCTGGACTTTGAATGCGATCCTGGCTTTGCCCTCCTGCTCCCTCTTGTTTCCAAATACTCCAAAGACCTTCCAAAACCTCTCCCTTCCGACATGCCCTTGGATTGCGCCTTCCTCACCTTCCTCTCTACTCTAGGATGCTTTCAAGAGTTCCTGTGCTTTCAAACTTCTAAACGCTCCAAATACTTTGACAATTGCCTTTAGAACACTTGGAGAGTATGAGGATGACCCTTTTCTTCAATCTTAGCCTTAGCCACACATCTCCGCTTTGTCGAGGAAGCCTTGAAGTCCTGGGTCTCTGTTGATCGCTTTTTTGGAAACTCATACTCTACTCTTGATCATGCCGATCACTCTCCTTCCTCTTTTGGCTTTGTATTTCCCACACTCGCTACACCCTCCAGATCTCTCCCTTTTCAGTTTGCATTGTTTGCCCCTTTCCCCACTTTCTTTCTCCTATCCCCTTTTATTGTTTCTCTGCCTTTTCCCTGCCTTTCCTTTTCCACTCCCTTCCACCTGCATGTGTTTTTCCCCTTCTCTGCATCGGGTGCGCCCCTCCAATTATGTTTTCCCCTTTTCCCCTCTTCCCTTCCCTGAGTAGCCCTTTAGACAGTATATATGGTCTGTCTTAGCTACCCAGAATGGCAAGGGAGCCCAGAGTGGCCCTTCACCCCCCCAGTTTCGTCGTCCCAGTCTCCCTTCGGTCTCAGTCTCAGCCTCTAGCCTCAGAGTTTCAAAGTCTTGTCCTTGTTGTCTCCCAGTCTCCCTCTGCCCTCAACGACCTTGTGACCTCTCCTTTCAAACCCTTAGGGCTCCTCAACATTTTCCAACCCCCCCACAAAGTCTTTGAACAAAGTGACCCTTGCACAACCAGTCAACACCCCCCTGTTGCCTCTCCTCCCCTGTACGCAAGCCCCCTGGAGAGCATCAAGACAATGTACTGGTTCATTCAACCTCAAGTGATATAGCAGCATACTCAGCCATCAAAACCCCTATTGTCACCACTGGATACCTTTCTGTATATAGACGTGTTTGGAGAGGTACCCCCATATCTCTCATCCGCAGGTCATCGATACATCCACCGGAGGGGGGCAGTTATGTCCAGCCTTCTGAACATCACCCAACCCACATCCAATGTGGCCAAACACAGCCTGTTGCTCTAGGCTCACAGAAAACTCATGTCATTTACGTATCCTCAAGCATGGGGACAGGGGCTCAAGCCGTTGACATCACATACCTCGTGGCTCGTCCAACAACATAGCACGTGACCATGTACCACTCAAATCAGAGGGCCACAACCAATCTGGAGGAGGAAGGGTTGTCACTCAGGAGGTGAGTTGCCTCTTTTGGTTCACCCCTCAGGGTACCGGCTAATGGGGGCACTCACCGCCACAGATATGACAAGAGGTGGGTGTTGACCAATCGTGAGTGGTCTCTGTACCCATCCTTCCTTTTTGTACATAGTTTTGGTATAAAATGTAGCTTCTAAAATATTGGTCGTCTGTGCCAATGATAGAGTTAGAGACAAAACAGGAAGCGTAAATGATCACCGGAAAAGGACCGAAATATCAAGAGATTGTAAATGAGAAGCATGTAGTATAAAAGATGGGGAAAATGGAAATGTGGGGTCATCATGATGGGACATGAAATGGAGATGTGACAAATACGAGGATGCAACCTGTACATCAGGGCAAAGTGCAAAGGCGTAGGGTAAACCATGAGGCAAACGTGAGGTAGACTCTGATCGGAAGGGTGCTCAGGGTTAAGGGTTCCTGGACTTCTCTCATCCATGCCTCTGTGTCCTTTTTGACTGCTCTCCCAATTATCAACTCTCACTATCATGCCAGCTGTTCGTGGTACCTCTTCTTCCCTCCTCACTTAACAGCAGTATAAACTCTCTTGGTCTGTCGCCGTTGCTTCGGTTGGCACCCAAAACCACTGTCACATCCGCCTTGCCCATCAATATCCTTATCCCTTGGCTGAAGATGCTTTCCTTTGTTCCGATACTGCCAATACGGAGGGTGATGACTTTGGGGATTTCTTCCTTAGTGACATGATCCAGGCCTACACGAGGGTGGCCAGGAGGAAGCTGGAGTTTTTGGGGCCCAACCAACAGATCAAACATCTGTTGTGTAGTGGGATACAGTCCAATCCGGATATGGAAGAGGGTCCTTGTGAGGTCCCAGATGGAGCCATAGGACATGTTGGTTCTTTGGGGACTCCTCTCTAAGGAAATCAAGGATTTACCAGGTGTTGGTAGGCTTGGTGTCTTCCTTTGCTTTGACAGAGGCTGACATCATCCGTTTTAGGTTCAGGTCTTCAGGACCTATTACCAAGAGCAGCAGAGGGAGATATCTGGACCGGAGAAGATGGTGGAAGAGCAGAGAAAGCTTTTTGAGGGATCGGATGGCTTCCTCTGTGGCCACAAGCAAGGATGGCTGAGGTGCAGCTGTCCCCTAGTGCATTGGCCGGCCTCCATTTCTCCTGGCCATTGACTTCACCTCCATTCAGCAGCTCTCACACCCTCTTGCGTACTCTCTATTCTCATAACTCTTTTTATGGCTAGTAGCAAATGCCATCTCATAGTCACAGCCTCCCCACCCACCATCCCTTTGCTAGGTCCCCCAAAGTCAAGCAACAAACATGATCAACCTCCTCTCTTTATTCCCACTTTATCCCTGGTATTCCTCCTCTCCATCAGTTGGCCAATCATCTGGTCACAGAATTGTGACCTTCCCTGTGGTGACCCCACCTTTGTAACTTTCCCTAACCTAACTACCTACTCAGTTTCATGCTGAATGATCAGCATCTACTCTAAGGAGCAACCAGGGCTATGCCGGTCCAACCCGATCCAATATGTCACCTTTTGGTTTGGTTCTGACCCTTGTTGTCCCTTCCTCGTTTTCCTCTGTTGTAGACTTTCCCGCGGTTGCTGCACCTTTTACCTTTCTTGCCTTTTCTGTCTTGGCCTTGCCTTGTATGCACCTTGGGTCTCTTTTGCTGTTGCTACAATGCCTCTCTCCTTGTAGTCACCCCAGAAGCGTCTTGTCCAGATACATAATGAATACAACCTTCCGCAGATCACTAAGTTAGCCTCACTTCCGTTCTGAGAGTGGAGTACTCTCATCAGCATTTTCCAGTTCTCTACCTTGTGCTCTCTACCTCATCGTGACTATCATCCTTAGGTTAGGTTAGGTTAGGTTAGGTTAGGTTAGGTTAGGTTAGGTTAGGTTAGGTTAGGTTAGGTTAGGTTAGGTTAGGTTAGGTTAGGTTAGGTTAGG
>Ga0307517_10009641_pt1 | contig 13656 bp, 9 predicted proteins | sample 23_EM_MG_FD_194515 | JGI IMG/M metagenome (GOLD analysis project Ga0307517, IMG submission 194515) | Populus trichocarpa ectomycorrhiza microbial communities from riparian zone in the Pacific Northwest, United States - 23_EM | ecosystem: Host-associated > Plants > Roots > Unclassified | place...
CTTCGCCCGTCAGGATACCAGCTTTACACCGCAGGCTCTGCGCTTGCGTCAGGCCCAACCGGACGCCGTTTACGTCCATGCGATTCCGCCGTCCGCAAATCTTGCCCATGAGGCGCTCATGCGGGTGGGATATTCGGGTCCGATCTACCACGGCGGTGGATCGGCCATTAATGCATTCCTCGACATCGGCAAGGCGAATGTCGAGAACGCGATCGTGGGTGTCGGTGCACTCAACGTGTACGACCAGATATCGGCGGGAAATCCGCTGCGTCCGGTCCTGGCCCAGTTCGCCAAGGATTTCGACGCGGTGTTCGGACAAGGAAAGGTCGACCTCTTCGCCGGGCAGTCCTGGGATGCGGTCATGCTTTCGGCTCACGGCTTTACCGAGGCCTTGAAAAAAGGCGCCAAGCCGGACGATCTGCCGGCGATGCGGATCGCGGTAAAGGATGCGATCGAAAACACGAAAAACTATGTCGGCGTGAACGGTGTCTTCGATCTCAGCCGTGACAACCATCTTGGCCTCGACAAGCGATCGACGTTCCTTTCGCAAATAAAGAACGGCCGCTTCGTTCTGATCGAAGAGTGAAGGTCAGATGGAGACCGCACTTTTCCTGCTGGTGGACGGCATCACAAGCGGTGCCGTCTACGGACTTGTCGCGCTCAGCCTGATCCTGATTTATACGGTGACGCGGGTCGTAAATATTGCGCAAGGCGAGTTCGTCACGCTTGGCGCGCTTTCCTTCGCTTCGATCCTTGGCGGCGCGTTTGCTCCGCTTGCCCCAATAGCCATGGCAGGCATCGCCATATTTTCTGTCGCCGATGCTGTCACCCTCAAGGCCGATCTTGGCGCCCGTTTTCGTCTGGTGGCAGGACGCACGGTCTGGATCGCATTGATCGCTGCCGTCAGCACGGCAGCTTGGGCAAATCCGGGATCCTATACCCTTGCGGCTATCGCAGCCGTTGCGACCACCGCGGCGCTCGGTCCGGTGTTGTACCGATTGAGCGTCGAGCCGGCCGCAGACGCGTCGCCCATCGTCCTGCTCATTATCAGCGTCGGCGTCTATATGGTGCTTCATGGATCGGCCGTGCTGATCTGGGGCGCGGAGCCGAAATCGGTGCCGCCCATCGCGGCGGGCGGGATTGTGCTGGGTCCGGTGTTCGTCGCCTATCAAAGCCTGTGGATCTGCATCCTGTCGCTGGCGGTAATGGCGGGCCTGTACCTGTTTTCCGAACGTACCGTGACCGGTCAGGCGATCCAGGCAGCGGCCGTCAATCGGGTCGGCGCGCAACTCTGCGGCATTCCCGTCAGTTGGGCCGGACAGCTCAGCTTCGCGCTTTCTGCGGCCTTCAGCGCATTGTCGGGCCTGTTGCTCGCGCCGCTCGTCACCGCTCATTACGACATGGGCTTCACGATCGGCCTCAAGGGCTTCGTGGGCGCGGCTCTTGGCGGAATTGTCGAATATCCGACGGCCCTCATTGGCGTCGTGTTCGTGGGCGCGGTCGAGTCGTTCTCCGCCTACAATGTCAGCTCCTTCAAGGACGCTGTCGTGTACCTCCTGGTCATCCCCATCCTGCTATGGCGCAACGCATTCAGGCCGCCACAGGAACACTGAGGTCGATATGCGTCCAAAATGGCTTTCGACAGGTTCGGTTGATGCAACGAACGCTGCCTGGGTGACAGGCACGGTTGTATTCGGCGCCATCTGCGTCGCAGCGGGCGCCTTGCCTATCTATTATGTCACCCTGCTGATCGTCGTCGGACTTACCGCACTTTCCGCAAGTGGACTGACGCTCTTGCTCATCTCGGGGCAGGTCTCGCTGGGGCACGCCGCTTATGTCGGCATCGGCGCATACGCGGCCGCGATTGCGGCCCGCGACTTCGGCGTCCCGCCGCTATTTGCTCTTCCGGTCGGAATCGTCTGCGCGGGCGCGGCGGCCGTTCTGGTCGGGATCGTGACGCTTCGCTTGAAGGGGCATTTTCTGCCCCTTGCGACGCTGGCCTTCGGTATTGCCGTTTCGGTGATCTTCACCGCCGCGGGGCCGGTCACGGGCGGCGCATCGGGACTATCCCAGATTCCTCCGCTCACCCTTCTTCCTGGTGCCAACGACCGGGCTTATGCCGTTCTGATCTGGCTCATTCTGTTGGTTCTGGCTGCGGGATTTTCCCGCCTTCTTCATGCGCGAACCGGCCGTGCGATCGCCGCGCTCAGGAGCCATGGCGAAATGGCGGAGGTCTTCGGCGTCGACGTCGCGCGCATGAAGTTCCTGATCTTCGTCATCGCCGCGATGCTCGCCGGACTGTCCGGAGGACTCTACGCATTTTATTTCAAGTTCCTGAGTCCGGCGCCGTTTGGCTTGACCGCCAGCATCAATCTGCTGATCGCGTGCATATTGGGAGGGGCGGTGCATCCCTTCGGTGCGGTGCTCGGCGCCGTCGCGGTAATGGTCCTGGAGACGCTGCTGCAGAACACGGTCGCACGGGCGTTCGGATTGTCCGGGCACGTGGAAATGATCGCTTTCGGAATTATCCTGGTTGGCGTTCTCTTGAAGTGGCCCGGTGGAATTTGGTCTGCCGTCGAGCGTTTTTGGCCGACCTTCAAGGTGATCAAGCCGGAGCGTAACGTCGAGCTCGCCCCGTTCGTCCGACAGGCCGAGGGCGAGTTACTGACGCTGCAGTCGATCGGCAAGAACTTCGACGGACTTCGGGCGCTCGATAACGTTTCGTTCTCGGTGCGGTCCCGGGAGATCGTGGGACTTATCGGACCGAATGGCGCGGGCAAGTCGACGGTGTTCAACATTGCGACCGGATTCCTGGCCCCGACCGACGGCACAGTAGCCCTGATGGGCGGTGCACCGCCGAGGAGATTGTCCGATCTTCCGGCTCGCGGCGTCGCGCGGACGTTTCAACACGTCAAACTCGTTCCAAATCTCATCGTGATAGAGAACGTCGCATTCGGTGGATTTTCTCAAGGGCGCGCCGGGATATTCAGCGGAATGTTCGGTCTCGACCGTGCCGAAGAGCACGCCGTTTTTGCCAAGGCGTGGCGCGCCCTGGAGATTGTCGGTCTGGATTCCCTTGCAGACAAGCCAGCATCCGATCTTGCGATGGGCCAGGCACGGCTGGTCGAGGTTGCGCGCGCGCTGATGAGCCAACCCAGTATTCTGTTGCTGGACGAACCGGCGGCCGGCTTGCGCACGGGAGAGAAACTCAAGCTGGCCGGCCTGCTGCAACGGCTGAAGCGCTCCGGGACGTCGGTGCTGCTGGTGGAACACGACATGGATCTGGTGATGAACTGCGTCGATCGGCTGATCGTGCTCGATCGCGGCCGCTGGCTGGCCAGCGGAGAACCGGAAGAGATCCGCAAGAACTCCGATGTCATCGCCGCGTATCTTGGAGCTTGAGTGCGATGCCCGATCTGACAGTCGAAGGACTTAATCTGGGGTACGGCGGCGCGACCGTGATCGAGAATCTCGATCTGCGGTTGAATGCGGGCGAGCTGATCACAATTCTTGGCGCCAACGGCGCGGGAAAGACCACGCTGTTGAACGGCATCATGGGGCTGGTGCGTCCGCGCGCGGGTAGGGTCGTTCTCGCCGGGCGAGATATTGCCGGCCTCGCGCCCGAAGCGATCGTCCATAGGGGAATCGCGCTGGTGCCGGAGCGGCGGGAGCTGTTCGGAACGTTGCCCGTGGAGACCAATTTGCGTTTGGGCGGCTACCGGCGCTCGGCAGCGGAAGCGGCCCGAACGATGGAGAAGGTCTACGCGCTATTTCCGATATTGGCCGAGCGACGGCGGCAAAAGGCGGCCACGCTTTCCGGCGGGGAGCAGCAGATGCTCGCGATCGGGCGGGCATTGATGATCAATCCACAGCTCCTGATGCTGGACGAGCCTTCGATCGGTCTGGCGCCGCTTATCGTTCGCGATATCCTGTCGGTTATCGGACGGCTCAAATCCGAGGGCCTGACGATCCTGCTCGTCGAACAGAATGCCCGGCTCGCACTGGAGGTGGCCGATCGCGGCTACGTGCTGGAGGTCGGGCGGATCGTGCTCGAGGGTCCCAGCAAACAGCTCGCGGCCGACGAGCGTTTGAGCCAGGCCTATCTCGGCGGGTCCAGCGACTATGCCGCGTTACGGGACCAGATCGATGCAACCTGACAGCCGTATTCAGAACCTTCACGAACAATTTCGCGGACGCAGGCTCTCTCCCGTCGAACTCGCGAAAAGCCACCTGAAGGCAATCAAGGAGCACGATCAGGAAACCAACGCCTTCTGCCATGTTGACGAGGCCGTGACGATCGGAATGGCCGAGGACGCGGAAGCCAGATACCGGAATGGCGCGCCGCTCGGTGTCCTGGATGGCATTCCGCTTTCCATCAAGGACACCCTCAATGTTGCGGGCTGGCCGACGCGGCGCGGTTCACGGACCTCTCCGATCGCGCCCGTTGCGGAGGACGCGATCTCCGTCCGCCGCTTGCGCGAGGCCGGAGCTGTTTTCATCGGCAAGACGACGACGCCGGAATTTGCGTGGAAGGGAATTACCGATAGTCCCTTGACCGGAATTACACGAAATCCGCGTGACCTGGCGCGCACGGCAGGGGGCAGCAGCGGAGGTGCGGCGGCCGCGATGGCTTTGGGTCTGGGAGCGCTTGCGATAGGCAGCGATGCAGCCGGATCGGTACGGATTCCTGCTGCCTTTTGTGGGGTGGTGGGCTTCAAGCCGACGTTCGGCCGCATTCCCCTCGATCCATATCCCGCGGGTTTTGGGCAGATACCGCATATCGGCCCGATCGCGGCGACGGTGACGGACATAGCCATCGGCGCCGCAATGATGGCGGGACCGGACGCGGCTGACTGGACGTCATTGCGTCAGGCGAATTTGAGCGACATGGCGAGTTGTCTGGATGGCCCGTTGGACGGCATCCGTGTTGGCGTGCAGGCCGAAAGCGCCGAACCGCTCGCGCCTGAGGTCGCGCCCGCGTGGCAGGAATTCCTTGCCGCTCTTTGCGTCCGATTCAATGTCCGCACTGTCCAACTTCCTTTCCGCGAGGCCCGCGACGTCGTCGGGCTGATTTACCGAATAGGCTGCGCGGACGCCGTAGGACGCGTCACGCCGGACCGTCGCCACGAACTCGAGGCGGAACTGCTGGAGTTCATCGAGCCAGTTCGTCTGTTGACGGGCGAGCAAGTCATCGCCCTGTACAAGCGGCGCGAGGAGCTCGCGGCCATGACCGCAATGTCGCTCCGGCGGGACGTGGACGTCGTTATCAGCCCCACGATGGGCGTACCGCCTCCGTTCATCGAAGATCTAAATAAGCCGGGAGCGTCGCGCGATTGGCTCGATTGGAATCTGTTCACGCCGCTGTTCAATCTCGTTCAGGGGCCGGCGGTCTCGGTTCCCTGGCAAAGCAGGCACAACCTGCCAATCGGCATCCAGATTGCCGGCGCCCCGGGGAGCGACACGGCGGTTCTGGCCGTCGCGCGGGAAGTCGAGCGTCTCGCGACCGCGCATACGCATCCAGGACAGAGACGTTCATGATTAGGTCCGCCGGATGAACACGCGTGAGGAACTGGACGTGACAGCAACGAAGACATCGCGGACGTATGACGCGCTACCAAAGCCGTTCGGAAAATTTGCGCATGCCAGCGTGCTTCGGCTTGCTGGAACCAAATTGGTGTTCGTGTCGGGGGTGACGGCACGCGAATCCGGGGCGGTGGGCGCCGAAGCTGAAACGCGGGCGATCTACCAACGGATCCGGGCGATCCTTGAAGCGGAGGGAGGCGGATTTCAACACGTCCTGAAGATGAACGTCTTCGTCCTCGATATCCGCGACTATCCGGCTACGAATGCGGTGAGGGAAGAGTACTTCCAGGGGATCGACCCGCCCGCCAGTACCCTTGTCGAGGTGTCGAAGTTCGTTCGGCCCGACGTTTGCGTTGAGATCGAATGCACGGCGGCTATCCCGGAAGGGTGAGCTTTGCGCGCACTTAGATCGGCAGGTCCGCCGCTTTCACCGTTTCGAAGACGATCTGGGAATTGACGCGCGCCACCATCGGAAGCGACAATATTTCGTTTCTTATCACGTTCGACAGGCTCTCCAGGTCCGATGCGATGACGCGCAGCAGATAGTCAGCGTCTCCGCTGATGATCTGGCATTCAACGACGGCGCCGATCCGCGAGATAGCCGTCTGAAATTTTTTGGCGTCGTCGTTTTTCTGGTTTCGCAAGCTGACGCTCGTGAAAGCCATGACCCGGTATCCCAATCTTCGATGGTCGATCACGGCTCTGTATCCCGTGATCACTTTCTCGTCCTCGAGACGCTTGATGCGGCGCTGGATCTGCGAGGGGGACAGCGGGACGACCCCGGCGATCTCGCCGTGCGTCGCGCGTCCGTTGGCCTGCACGGCTGCGAGAATCTTTCGATCGATAGCGTCGAATTCCAAGGCGAAATATCCTTATAAAAATGGCTATTGGTGCGAATATATCGCGCGAATGAGGGATATGATAGACATCTATGCGCAATATTCGCGCTATTCATGCGGTAAAGTCGCTTCGGATTTAACCCGCGGGACCGATCGGCATGCGCAACGTATCTCTGTCCGACAAATTCGATGTGACCGAGGGCACCATTTTCATCACCGGCAAGCAGGCGTTGGCGCGGGTGCCACTGCTTCAGCGCGAACTCGATAAGGGAAGGGGGCTCCGGACTGCGGGATACATTTCCGGATATCGAGGCTCCCCGCTCGGCACGCTCGACAACGAACTATTCAAAATCTCCGATCGTCTCGCGGCATCCGACATCATCTTCGAGCCCGGTCTCAACGAGGATCTGGCAATGACCGCCGTGTGGGGCAGTCAGCAGATCGACTTCGTTCCGGGACGTCGCTTCGATGGCGTTTTCGCGATGTGGTACGGCAAGGGGCCCGGCGTTGACAGGTCCGGCGACGCGATAAAGCACGCGAACATGTCCGGTACCCATCCGAACGGCGGCGTGTTGATCGCCTTCGGCGACGACCACACCGGCAAGTCGTCTTCGCTGGCGCACCAGAGCGACCTGGCGCTCGCGGCGCATGAAGTTCCTGTGCTTTATCCGTCCGACGTAAACGACATCCTGAAGTTTGCGCTCGCCGGCATCGCCATGTCACGCGAGTGCGGCCTGCTCGCCGGATTGAAGCTCGTCAACGAAACCGCCGACTGCACGCAGTCTGTTCGGTTTTCGTTGGCCGACTGCACGCCGGCTCTGGCGCCGGAATCGGACAGGCCAATCGACGTCGGTATTCGTGTCGAAATGCTGGCGGTCGTAGCGCAAGACCAGCGGATGGTGCGCAGGAAGCTTCCGAGCGTGCATGCGTTCACGCGACGTAATCGCATCGACCGGATCGCATTCGGATCGGAGCGGCCGACCGGCCTCGCGATCGTAACCGCAGGGAAGCCGTTTCAGGACGTCATGGACGCGCTGCGGCTGCTCGGCGTCGACCACCAAGCCGCCAAGCGGCTGGGTATCGGCGTATTAAAGGTCGGGCTGATCTATCCGCTGGATCCAGAGCCGCTTGCAGCGTTTACGGAACGGGCAAAGGAAGTCTTGTTCGTGGAGGAAAAGCGGCCGCACATGGAGCTCCAGGCCGCTTCACTTCTCTACAACGCGCCGAAACGGCCGGCCATGTCAGGCAAACGCGACCCCGACGGCCGCGACTTGCTGCCGCTCGACGAAGCGCTGGACGCCTCCCTCGTTGCGTTGGCCATCGGGCGCCGGATACGCGCCGTCCTGAATTCCGCCGATGCAGATACCGTCGGCGCCGCCATCTTGAAGATCGAGGCCAGGGCGGACGAATGGAAGTCGTTGCAGGCCGGGCCGCTCGCGCGCCGGCCCGTTTTCTGTTCCGGGTGTCCGCATAATCGCTCGACGCAAATCCCGTCGGGTTCTTTCGGTGTCGCCGGGATTGGCTGCCACGGCCTCGTACAGTTCATGGACCGCGATCCGCTGCCGTGCACCCACATGGGCGCCGAGGGCCTGAACTGGGTCGGCCTTTCGCATTTCACGGCCACGCCGCATGTCTTCGTCAATTTGGGCGACGGCACCTTCTCGCATTCGGGATCGCTTGCGATCCGCGCCGCGGCGAGTTCCAAAGCCAACGTGACGTTCAAGATCCTTGCCAACGATATTGTCGCCATGACCGGCGGCCAAACCATCGAAAGCGGGCTGTCGGTCGGCGCAATGGTGCGACAGGTTTTGTTGGAAGGGGTGAGCAAAGTCGTGGTGGTGGCGGAGGATCCGGACGCCGTCCGAGCGAAGGAGTCCTTGCCGCGCGAAGTAGCGATCGTCCATCGCACGCAGATGGAGAATGTGCAGAAGGAACTCCGCGAGATTCCGGGCACGACGGTTATCGTCTACGTCCAGGTCTGCGCGACCGAAAACCGAAAGCGCCGAAAACGCGGCACGGTCGCGCCACCCACCAGCCATGTCGTCATCAACGCAGGCGTCTGCGAAGGCTGCGGAGATTGTTCGCGGATATCGAACTGCATGTCCGTGCAACCTCTGGAGACTGAGTTCGGCCGCAAACGCCGCATCGAGCAGTCGAGCTGCAACACGGACCTGTCATGCCTGGAAGGATTTTGCCCTTCCTTTGTCACGATCGAAGGCGGCCAGATCCGAAAACCCGAACCGCTGGATCTGCGAGAACTCGTCGCCGCGCTTCCCGAACCCGCGCCGGACGCTGCACCCAGGCTCCCATTCGGGATGCTGACATGTGGGATCGGAGGCTCCGGGGTGGTGACGACATCGGCGATCCTGGGCATGGCCGCGCATCTGGAAGGACGGGGTGTCAGCATTTATGACATGACCGGCCTCGCCCAGAAGGGAGGCTCGGTGTTCAGCCATCTGCGCATCATGGAGGCGCCCGACAGCGTTGCGCCGCTGCGGATCGGTCCGGCAGATTCCAATCTTCTCGTCGCTTCCGACCTCGCAGCGGCGACGCAGACCGAGGCGTTGAGGACAACCAGCCGGCGCACGGACATCTTCGCCGACAGTCACGTCCAGGCCACACAGAAATTTCATGAGAACGCCAACATCGATCTCGATGCGATGCGCCTGGTCCGCCATCTCGAGACGCAATCGTCCGCATCGGTTGTTTGCCTGCCTGCGACGGACCTGGCCCGCCGTGCTTTTGGCGATACGATCGCGGCGAATATGATCCTTGTCGGGGCGGCGTTTCAGGCAGGAAAGCTGCCCTTATCCTCCCAGGCGATCGAGGCCGCAATCGAATTGAACGGCTCGTCGGTGGACGCCATGTTGCGGGCATTTCGATTGGGACGCCTGGCATATTCAAACAAGGAGATGGTCGAGAAATTGTTGCGGGATGAGCGTGGCGCGCTACCGGAGGAAACGCCGCCATTGGACAGATTTGAGGACCGATTGCGCCTGCGCCTGGATGCCCTGCGTGCGTATCAGGATGATGCCTACGCGGAAAAGCTTGCGTTGCTGATCGATAGTGTTCGCTCGGCCGAGGAGCGGATAGCAACCGGTTCGACCGATCTTGCGGACGCCGTCCTGCGAAACGCGTTCAAACTGATGGCGTACAAGGACGAGTATGAGGTCGCCAGGCTACTGACGGACGAGGGCTTCTGGTCCGACATGCGTCGACGCTTCGATGGAGGAACGTTGAAGCTTCATCTTGCGCCACCGGTATTGGGTGGTCGCGATCCGGCGACGGGGCGTCCACGCAAACGAGCGTTCACCGCCGCCGTCTGGTTGCCGCTTCTTCGTGTGCTGGCGCGAGGCAAGATCCTGCGAGGCACCCGTATCGATCCGTTCGGGTGGCTCCAGGAGCGAAAAACGGAACGTGAACTACGCGACCAGTATCTCGAAACCATTCGCAAAATCGTGTCGGCACTTCGGATCGACAATTACGACGTGGCACTGAGACTTGCTGCATATCCGGAACAGATACGGGGGTACGGCCCCGTGAAGGAGCAGTCGATCAAGGCGACCCTGAACCGCGCGGAAGCCTTGCATAAGGAGTTCGCGTTGGTCTGCGGAGGCAGCGCTGCCGCAAGCAACGATTTGGTAAGTGCGGCGTAACGCGCCGATCACGGAGGGGTCTTTCGAACCTTGGACCCCAAATCGGAACCGGGCTTTTCCGCCATGCTGCTCTGGCGGTTTACGCGGTCTTCATCCGCCATCGCCGGACGATTGGTCAGTCGGCGGAGAAGCCGAATGGAACACTCAACCGCCTGAAATCATCGGGCAGAAGTTCGCGGCCGATCGGAAGCGCCGACCGCGCCGTGCATCTTGGGCGGTGGCAGACACGACATGCGACGCCGATCGGCGTCGGCGCGTCCGCGCGCGGTCCTGCTTCATCGCGGGTATAGATCAACTGTCCTGCGTGCTCGGCGGCGCAACCGACGGCGATGGCGCGCTCGACGCGCACGGCGCCAAACGAACCCCCGCCGGCCGTCACCGTTCGGGCGATTGAAAAGAAGCGCTGGCCGTCAGGCAGTTCCAGCCATTGTGTGACGATCTGGCGCGGCGTTCTGAAGACTCCGTGCACCGACCATAGCGGACACGCACCGCCGTGCTTGGCAAAGGGAAAGCCCGCACCATCGAGCAGTTTGGAAATATTGCCGGCCGGGTCGACGCGGATCAGGAAGAACGGGACCTTTTCCTGACCCGGCCTTTGCAGGGTCGTGACGCGATGAGCGGTCTGCTCGAAGCTGGTGCCGAACTGGCGCGCCAGCGCTTCCAGATCGTAACGACGCGTCTCGGCGGCTTTCGCGAACGCGGAATACGGCATGATCAGCGCCGCAGCCGCGTAGCCCGCGAGCGCGCGGCGTGCCAGCAACTCGGCGCTCTTGGTGCTGAACTTGCCGGCTTCGAACGCCGAATTGATCTCATCTTCCATTTCGAGATAGGCGAGTTGCTGGGCCAACTGGAAATGGAGGCTTGCGGTGTCGAGCGAGTCCTCCAGCAATAATTGCTTGTGATGGCGATCGAGCCGCCTGACGGAGTCGAGCATGACGTCTGGCGGCAAATAACGGACCCGAAGGTTGTGGCGGACCTTGAGCCGCTCGATGAACCCGCTCGGACCGGCGGTGATCTGGAACAGGCGTTCGGCTGCGTCGTCGATGTTCGCGAAATTGTTGCGGCGCACGGCCAGAAATCGCCGGACCTCGACGACCGGATCGTTGGCGTCAAAACCCTCCGCACTCGAAGACGACGGGACGCCCGCCAGCGCCGTCGCACGTCGATCCGCCAGCGCGAGTTGCTCCTCGCGATAAGCAGTGTAGAGCCGAAGGAAGGCTTCGGTCATTCCGGGATAGCTGACGGCGAGATCACTGATTTCGAGCGCGGGGATGTCGATGTCCGAGAACATCGGCTCCTTCAGGATGGAGTTCATCCGCGCCGTGTGATCGGCGCCGCCATCGCCTGCGAGATCGGCCAGGTCGATGGTGTAGGTGCGGGCGAGGCGAAGCAGCATATCCGCCGTCATCGGCCGCTGATTGCGCTCCAAAAGCGCGACGTAGGGGGCGGATATTTCAAGATCGGCCGCCATATCGGCCTGGGTTAGGCCGAGATCGCGCCGCAGGCGTCGCAATCGGGGCCCCATGAAGACCGAGCGGCCGTTCGAGGTTGCCATGATCAATCCCTGTGGTTTGTAATATTATTACAGCATTACACGAGAAGTTTGTAAAGTGTGACAAGTTATCCGCGCGATGGGTAGCGCCCGGCGGAGCGGGGCGTACAAACGCTGCAGAATTTGTCGCCAGCCGAAGGGATCATGAACATGAACTATCAGCCGCGTGGGATGAGCGATCTGGCCATCCAGGGCCCAGCTTCCTATCAGAAAGAGATTGAAGCTGCGCAGGCGCTCCTCAAGACCAAGGACACCTGGAACGGCGTGACCGCTGAAGCAGTGGCGCGCATGCGTTTGCAGAACCGCTTCAAGACCGGCCTCGACGTCGCCCGCTACACGGCAGCGCTGATGCGCAGCGACATGGCCGCCTATGACGCGGACACGACGAAATATACCCAGTCGCTCGGTTGCTGGCATGGCTTCATCGCCCAGCAGAAGCTGATTTCGGTGAAGAAGCATTTCGGTACCACCGATCGCTGCTATCTCTACCTCTCCGGCTGGATGATCGCAGCACTTCGCTCCGAGTTCGGACCGCTTCCCGACCAGTCGATGCATGAGAAGACGTCGGTGCCGGCCCTGATCGAAGAGCTCTACACCTTCCTGCGTCAGGCGGACTCCCGCGAACTCAACGACATTTTCCGCAACCTCGATGCGGCCCGCAAGGCCGGCGACAGCGCGAAGGAAAAGGCGCTGATCGAAAAGATCGACACTTTCCAGACGCATGTCGTGCCCGTCATCGCCGACATCGACGCCGGCTTTGGCAATGCGGAAGCAACCTATCTGCTCGCCAAGAAGATGATCGAAGCAGGCGCATGCGCGCTGCAGATCGAAAATCAGGTCTCGGACGAAAAGCAGTGCGGTCACCAGGACGGCAAGGTCACCGTTCCGCACGAAGTGTTCGTGGCGAAGATTCGCGCCTGCCGCCACGCCTTCCTCGAACTCGGCGTGGAAGACGGCATCATCGTGACCCGCACCGACTCGCTCGGTGCCGGCCTCACGCAGCAGATCGCTGTGAGCAACAAGCCGGGCGACCTCGGCGATCAGTACAACAGCTTCCTGGATTGCGAAGAAATCACGGCCGCCAACGCCAGGAATGGCGACGTCATCATCAACCAGAACGGCAAGATGATGCGTCCGAAGCGGCTTCCCAGCAACCTCTATCAGTTCCGTGCCGGCACCGGCGAAGACCGCTGCGTGCTCGACTGCATCACCTCGCTGCAGAACGGCGCCGACCTGTTGTGGATCGAGACCGAGAAGCCGCATATCGAGCAGATCGCCAAGATGGTCGACCGTGTCCGCGAGGTGATTCCGAACGCCAAGCTGGCTTACAACAACTCGCCGTCGTTCAACTGGACGCTCAACTTCCGCTGGCAGGTCTACGATGCGATGAAAGAAGCCGGCAAGGATGTCAGCAAGTACAACCGCGCCGAGCTGATGAAAGTGGAGTACGACAGCACGCCGCTCGCGATCGAAGCCGACGAACGCATCCGCACCTTCCAGGCCGATTCGGCAAAGCGCGCCGGCATCTTCCACCATCTGATCACGTTGCCGACCTACCACACGGCAGCGCTGTCGACCGATAACCTTGCCAAGGAATATTTCGGCGAGCAGGGTATGCTTGGCTACGTGAAGAATGTTCAGCGCCAGGAGATCCGGCAGGGTATCGCCTGTGCAAAGCATCAGAACATGGCCGGCTCCGACATCGGCGATGATCACAAGGAATACTTCGCCGGCGAGGCGGCCCTGAAGGCGGGCGGCGCTCACAACACGATGAACCAGTTCGGCTGATCAACCAGTTCGACTGACGATACGAATGGAAGGGTCTGGAGTCTCACAAGACTCCAGACTTTTTCTTGCGATGGGCCGTTCGGCATCAGCGCAGGTCTTCTCCTGTTGAGACTGTCCGTAGCGGGTGAAGATGTCGTACTTTTGTAGCTCGTGATCTGTCGCCTTCGTTGTGGAGTTGCAGCGGAGCCGGAAGGCGTGGACGGTTCCGCCGAGGTGGTCAGTCATGCCACGGATACTG
>Ga0307517_10009642_pt1 | contig 13656 bp, 20 predicted proteins | sample 23_EM_MG_FD_194515 | JGI IMG/M metagenome (GOLD analysis project Ga0307517, IMG submission 194515) | Populus trichocarpa ectomycorrhiza microbial communities from riparian zone in the Pacific Northwest, United States - 23_EM | ecosystem: Host-associated > Plants > Roots > Unclassified | place...
AACCTGGCCAAGCGCCGATATCGAGCTCTGCTCCGAGGGTTGAGACCTTCTGGCGCCGGTCCCATTGATCCAGTGTAAGGGGATACGAGAGGAATAGATGTGCGAGGGCACGCTTCCGTAGGTAGGCCACTTCGTATTTCGTGCTTAGCTTCAATATGGCAAGAACTACCTCATACGAGGTTTGTGCCGGTGGCCGTTCAAAAAATCTGTGAATGAAAAAAAAGAGCAGCAGTTAGAAAAATAAAATAACCGACTAGAAACGTGGTGCACCAGAACGACGCATCGAGGCTAGGAGAGGGGAGTAAGCACTGACCCAGAATCATAAATCGACAAGAAAAAATATCTCGCATCCTGTCCATCATCTGCAAGTTTCACAACCCTATATCCCTCAAGAACACAACCCTCCGAAAAGGTAGCAGCGGAGGACTCGGAAACCTGTCCCCAATTCAAGAACTTGTCAAGCACAGCAGATCGAGTCCCCAGAATGCTGGTGTGCAATTTGAACAGGCTGAAACCTGCCTGTAATATGATGTTCCCGTCATGGAACCATAACGAGTCCTCTATTTTTGCGTCAACCACATTTTCAGTGCCCTCGCCAGCGAAGGGTAGACTAGAGTGAGTGGGAGACTCTGAGTTGCCTGAGGCCGAAGGTTGACTCTCTGGTGATTCCGAGGAGTGTTGGCTGCCCCATGAGAACGTAGTGGACGACATGATACAGTTTTTGTCAAAGCAAAGTAGAGCCACTTTTTTTTTGTGAGTACTTATTGGTGATAAGTAAAAGCAACAAATTGAGTTCGTTCGACATTTGTTTATGATTCAAAGTCCGCGGCACTGTATTTCAAGCGCAATTACAGAGCACAATTATTGTGAAATTGATTTCAAACGTTGCGATGGTCTCAATAGAGAATGCGACGGGGTTAAGCACGGATTTTTATTGCAACGAGAAAATCTTAGATCTGGTGTATTCAATTTTATGGATGCGCAGGACGCCTTCTGTCCCGGAAATCTGTCCCGGTCGGAGGTCCATCCCAAGTCCATCCGACGGTAGGAAATGTTCTCCTTTGCTTCGTTCTCGATGCAACACACACAGAATTCAATAAAAATGCGTGCTGGGACTACAATATTGGTATATGACCAAGAAGTAAGCTGTCACCCCATCACCAGAATGCAGATCGCTACTGGTCGAGGTGGAAAAGAAATAAACAAATATTATATCAATAAAAAAGCTTCGGATGAGAGGATATTGTCTGCGCAATCTACAAGATGAGATGGATATACCACCCCCAAAAAAAATTCGAGGGTCCTCCAGCCTAATGCAGCAGCTTTAGAGCTTCGACTTCGTTCCCGCTCGCCGATGCCTCTCCCAATTCTGACATGCATATTTATATGCATCTCTAAGCCCCCAGCCCACCATGTCCAACCTCACTCCCTTCCCATACACCTCCATAACCGAAGTACACCCGTCCAGCAGTACTCGATGTGCCGTAGAACCGTCAACATAGTACCTTCCACTCCGCGTCCGGTCGAGAAAGAAGTCAACTATGGACGATTCCATGAACCGGACAGGAGTTCGATCGTCATCCGCTTCTTTGTTCGATCCAGCTGTGAAGATCAAGGGGGAAGCTGGTAAAAGTATCCGCTTTAGGTGCTGTGCGTCTTTGAATCCCAATAGCCCTGCGAGTGTCGAGGGAGAGAGAGGGGAGAAAGAGAAAATAAGTGCTTGTATGATGCGTAGGAATGATCGGAGATCGCCTTTTGGTGAGAAAGGGTAGCTAGAAAGGACATCGCAGATAACTTCGTCGGTTAGGAGCTCTTCGACCGAGGAAGTGGGGTAGGCAGTGGTGATTCCATCTTGAAGGACCTGTCCCTGCTCCTCTTCAAGTTCTGACTCGTTCCGTTCGAAACAACGATTGACGAAGGAGTCGAGGCATTCGGTTTCAAGGTTTTGGTGCCCTTCCGCCTCGCATATGGTTCCGTCTTCGTCGGTGCTGGAGAGATCGTCGTCGGACTCGCCCTCACTTTCCTGTGTCTGGGAGCCTTCCCGCTCTCCAACATTCGCGGGCAACGCGATTTGATTTGACATGTGTTGGTACTGCCACAGATGTGTATAATTTGTTGAATGGATGCTCGCATCTTTACCATGGCTAGCATCTATTATAATCATTACGACGGCGGTAACAAACGGAAATTCTTACCGATGCTCATGCTCCCTGCGGAGTAGAACCCCCCACCGTCGATACTAACATCGCGAGCACTCTCGAATATATGTACTCCACTATCACACATGAACGGTGATCATTTACTACCAAGAACAAGAGATTTCATACCTTTGATGGGCATTTGTACCGTGAACAGTATGATCTGGTGAGGCGGTTTTAAGGCTGGGGGAAGAATGGGCCGCCAGATTGGCAAATTGTAGTAGGCGTCAATCAATTGTTGGAATCGGTACCGACCTGGCAGCATGCGGGAGATTCGAACAGTCTTGTGTAGTAATACCGTTTTCCAGGTGGCTTGTTTCCACCCTATCGATATTGCGCGGTATACGCAGGACCGCGAAGACTTTGTCAGTGCCAGGTATCTTGAATTTGGACCGCCAGAAGGTGATCTGGAAGTAATAAAAGATCAACAAGAATGGGGCCAATCGAAGTGTATGGACAATGAGCTGTGGGACGGACGAACGAATTCGCATTCTGCGCTCAACTGAAGGTCCAGCCAGGAATTGGCGCTCAGTAGGTGTGGGAATTGGAAAAGGAGCCAGGCCTAGAACAAGCGGTATTTGCCGCCTGCCATCTGATCCCCAAAAAGTCCGTGGAGAGTGGGCAAGGGAAATCGAGAAAGTTGACTCATATTGACGGAATCTATTCTGGCTAGAGTTTCTGGACAAGATTTTGATGGATTCGAGCAAATTGTAGGCAATACAAGGCATCATTTTTTCATCAACCGTAGCCACTCAGAGATCGTTCTGAATCGTTCTCCCTTGGAATGCCTCGATCTGATATTTAAGGTAAATGTAATTATATTGTATTATCAAGGGCGTCCAAGACTCGGTGTATCAGAGGATGTTAATGCATGATTAATAGTGCCCAGGGTTTCTACTGTATGAAACTTGAATACAGTCATCCACCGCCTAATGAGTCATGATACACCGCCATTGAATGATACACTTTCATTAATAACTTCCTTAAAAATGCAGATTTTTTTTATGAAACAAAATTTCCTCGATATTTACATATAATCCCTACCCACAGTTAAAATTTGGCAGGGATTCAATGAATTTCAAGCACAGTGTATCTCAATCAAAACCGGGTTTTTCGTGGATTTAGCCGAAAAGTGTCCCACCACCCAATGATACACCCATGTTTTGGCAATTTCTCAACGGCAACTCATCCAAATCTTCTGAAATTTTAAAGGTATAAATTTTAATTAGTTGTATCGTAAAGACTTAATATATGATTTTTGTACCCAAAAGAAGTGTTCTCGAATTTAAAACTAATTTAAAATGTTTCAGTGTATCATTAGCCGGTGGATGATCATGACTGTATACTTTTTCTTCGTTATCTGATTATCCTGTGGGAGTGGTCCAGTTCTATGGAGAAATGAAAACTCACGCTGCCGGATTTGTAATTTATCATGGAGATTGATGGCCACTGCGATTGTGCTGAGATGGACATTTGTGTGATATGGACTGGTGCTAAACAACACTCCCGGCGAGTAATAATTAATAAACATTGGTAAACCAGGTCAGTCATCGCTAGTCGGGTATGAGTCCTCAGAATCTGCTGATTCTATCAGCCACACGACTTCGACGACTTTCTCCACTAATGCAGTAGCCTTTTCGTCAACCTCCCGCACCCCACGTAAGTCCACCCTCAATTTTTGAGGTCCCAGACCACGCTCAGATCTTTTCTTCAGGCAGTCGTACAGAGTCTTCAGGGCAGGAGTATCGATCCCACAATTGGTAAAATCAAGATATAAAAGAGCTGGATATGTAGCCGCTGATGGGTTGACCCCCTCCTGTGGGACGTCACAGTCGAGGTCCAGCAAAATTGGTGTAGAAGAAATATGGTTTAGGAAAAGAGTATTCAATGCCGGAAGCTGACCAATGTCGCGGGAGAAAGGTGTAAACCATGTGTCATGTATGCTATATGACGATAGCGAGAGAGAGACCACGTCGTCCCGAGGAAATATCCCAAACATCCCAGCAATAAATTCATCAACGTCTGACGGAAGACTATCCACCCGCCACTTCCATTGTACGAAAAATGTGAAATCTGGGTTGTCGGACGGAAAGTTTGGATTATATCCTTCATGCCCGAGTGATGAAGGACCTGAAGATACCCATCCTTTGAAGCTCAGGTCAATCATTCCCCAATCTCCGTAACTTTCGAAGCAGGGAAATTCGATATGATGAATTTTCGAAGTGTATCGTCTATCGGAGAGTAGCCGCTTGAGTAGGACAAGCACAGGTAAAATGTTTGCCAGTTGAAAGGCAGAGTCTAGCTGTTTACAACCGATGGCGGTGCGTGTGGTGGGAGGGAAAGCAACGTGGTGGAGGAAGAATTCGATGGTAGGCACTGTATCGGAAACGCTGAGATCTTGAAGATCTGGAAGGTAGACTGGTTCCAACAAGGACCTGTCAACTGTTTCAGGTAGAGCAGGTCCCTTCAAATGAAGGGATTGAAGGGTTGGCATACGACGTAGGGCATCCAGAAAGTCGCGTTGTGATGTTCGAGTTCGTGGCATGTTACGACCGTCACCTAGCCTTAGCTGCGTAAGGCCACTGAAAAGCATTGAATCCCACCCAAGAGTAGTTGAAACTTCTAATTTCCTCAACAAGGTGGTATTTAATAGTCGGCTGTCGATGATTTGGAGCGGAGATGACTCCGTCACTGGATCTTGCCATGGCGTCGACAGGGTCAAAGTTGACAAGTGCGGGACAGATGTTGGCTGAATATCCTGGAATAACTGAGGGCTGGTGTTCTGAACCTCCAGGACTTGAACACGAGAGAGATGTTTCTGAAGAAAACTTTTCAAGAGTTGTCCTTGAGATGAATATTTTGAACGATTGTAGGTGGCTCTGACGATGAGACAGGCATGTTGTGAACGCGCGATCATTTCCTCTGCCCACTTTGGATGATAAAAAGGGATATGGGTCCAGAGACCAGAGAAATTGACGGCAATTTCTCTCCATCGCTGAGAAACGTGAGTGATTCCGATCCAGTCGACCGTTTCGACCGTGTAATTTTCCGTCACATTTTGTTGGTGCAGCAAGAATATTTCGGTAAGAATTTCCGCAGGAAGCTTTGATATTGGAAAGAGACCGTTCCTCTGAGAGTGCAGGACACGAATTGACTCGCGTAAATTGGCAACCCGGCGGTCGATGAGATGGGTGACTTCGCTGGTAGACCTTTTTCCGGAGGTTCCTTGGAGCATTCAAGTTCGTGTGCGCGACTTTAATATAAACAGCCTATGTCAGCTTGATCAAGATTTGGAACCAAGAATATTCCTACCGGCGTTGCTATCAATGGGGGGCTTGAGCGTTCGTCCAATCAAGTCGAAACAAGTAACCCTTGAATAGTGGCTGTACGCGGAGTCGCGGACCGGATTCTCATGAAATGGTCCAGGTAAAAGTTCTCAAGATCATCATTCTTATCGTAAGTAGTCTCGAAATTACTCGAAAACCAGCCCTCCAATACCGGCTGGTAAAGAGCCTATCATTATTGACTGTACAAGTAAACTTCGCGCCACCCAAGTGATAAGTATTTATTTAATTGTCAGATAAATATACAGCAGGTTGCAGACAACTGCGCAAGCTCTGATAAAAGGTACGGTGTAAACTACATCAAGCGCGGGGGAGGGAAGGGGTCAAAACGGAATAAGTAGCGGTAATAAAAGTATGCGAGAGTCCATTAAAGACAACTTTTTTTGCTTCATATAACCTGCAAGAACAAACGAGCAAAAACCAGATCAAAAGCCGCGCGCTTCACCTAGCATAAGGATGGAAATTATGCTGCCCGCGCTGGCTCCTCTGCGGACCAACACTAGCTGCACCCATCGCACCGCCCGGCCCTCCAGGCCCACCTCTCGGTCCTCGCGGAATATTCGGGTTCATCCCACCAGCAGCACCCATCATACCCTGCCCAGCGCCCCGGCCCATCGCACCCATAGCAGCGCCCGCTCCACCCATATTACCCATTCCCATTCCCATCCCCATCCCAGGACGCATCCCGCCCGCAAAGCCCGCCGCCATCATCGGGTTGATGCCCCCAGCCATACCGCCCATCATCCCGGGGTTCATCCCACCCGCACCCGACATCTGGAACATCCGGGTGTACAAAGCCGCTAGCGCCTGGGGGTCAAAGGGTGTATTGCCTGCGCCAGCAGCCATGTTCCCGACGCCTCCCGCGGCGAAATTTTGTTGTTGCTGCTGCGCCCCGCCGAAGCGGGCACCGGTGGCTGCACCACCTGGCGTGAAGTCGCTACCAGCGGCAGCCGCTGCGGCCTCTTCGTGAGGGAAGTTGTCGCGCTGGTATCTTGGTTGTGCCAATTTGACGTCAATCTGAAATGACGTAAGCAAGATTACATTAACAGCAGTTCGTTTACAGGTGAGGAATAAAATAACGTACTAATTTTCCGTCAATCTCGAGGTTACCAAAACCAAGGAAAGGTTGGACGTTCGTATCCTCGAACGATACGAAGCCGAAGCCTTTGCTGCGGCCAGTCTCACGGTCCAACATAACTGTCGAATCGATGACCTTCCCGAATTGGGAAAAGAACTCGCGCATCGACTCAGAGGTAACGCTGCCAGCAAGGCCTCCAATAAACAATTTAGTCGCTCGTTGATGCTCTTGTCTAGGAATAGCTCGCTTAGGATCAATCTTAAAAAGAAAGGTGAGGTTTACGATGACGATTTGTTCCAAAGGTTTTGTTTTTCTTACAATTTTTCCGTCCAAGAAATGTTCTCGCACCATTACGGCATTGACACTAGCTGGGTCGTCGAAAGTCAAGAAAGCAAAACACCTCGATCGACCAGCAGCATCCCGCATAATGGTACATGCGTCTACTTTGCCAAATTGCGTGAAATAATCTCGCAGTGCTTCTACAAGGTACGATTTAGTACGATGTACCGACAATAACCAATAAGAGTAATATGTACCGTCCGTTGTATCCCAATTTAGCCCACCAATGAACATTTTCCTATACAAGGAGCCACAATCGTAGAAAAAGTTGGGGAGATTTGATGCGAATGTTGGACGAGATTTGAGGATAGAAGTACGTGAATCGACAGATATAGAAAAGGCAAAGCTTGCTATTAGTAACGGTAGGCTAGACAGATGTGTTATGACAAGGAGGAGAGAAGATGAAGGACTCTACTGTGGACCGGATATGAAAAGCATACCCTAGACCTAGCAAAGGGGCGGTTACGCTAGAGCTAGCTTAGACGAGCGACTGACTACGCGAGAGTCATCTAGGACATACACGGACCGAAAGTGGCCCACAGTAGACGCCCTTTATGCAGAAACAGATGTTCAGTGAGCAATAGGTGAAAGGCTCTTACCCTTCATCCTTCATCTCTGATGGGCGAATCGACCGTTCAGTAACGGGAATGTTTTGATATCCGCCATCAGCTCGAGGTGCTGGCGTTTCGCGGTAGTCGTTTGTTAGAGGTTGCTCGTATGTCGGGATTTGTTGAGGGGCTTGTTGCGTGTATGACGCGATAGGCGCGCCGTTGGAAATTGGTGCTTGTGTAGGGGGGGCGTTCGTGTGAGTCTTCTCGACGGTTGAAGGGGCGGGTTTTGAGGATACTTCAGTGGTTGCGTCTGTTTTTAAAGCCGGTGTGTCAGCGTGCTCATGATCCGCAGCCAGTTGCGCTTCGTTTTCTTGCTGGGGCTGTTCGTCAGCAGCCTCGTCGTTGCCATAAAGGTCTACAAAGAAGTTTAGGCGTGTCAGGCCATTTTTTATCAGTATTGGGCTCACCACCGTAAAGGTCAGCGTCGAGGTCGGACATGGTAATGAATGGATGATGGTGATGGTTGCAGAAAGAGAGCGGTGGCGACGAGGTGTGACCCAACTTCGTTTCGTCACAGCACGCGTCACCGCCGCTCGGGCCACCGGGAAATTTTTTCCGATTCCTTCCCCGCCCGTTTCCGCATTTATTTTCTGCCAGATGTCCGCATTCATGACGATCACCTTCGTCTTTGAATAAATAAATAAATGCAGATCCATGAAACCCTTTCCGAACCGGATCTTGAAATTTCTGAAAACGGAGTCGAGGAATTGCTCATTTGGTAATCTCGTATCTTGACCCGGATCTATGACAGAAAATTGCGTAGAGACGCTCTGCGTAATTGGTATCCTCGGTGAGTGCTTGAGGAATTATGATTTCATGGACCGGTTGTTGATTTAAAAAACATCTGTAGCGCTACAGGGGGCTTTTGTCGAACATAGGACGGCTTTGGAACGATTGCCGTTCCGCAGAAAATTGGAGGTTATACTTGTCAAGACACCCGAAGACTTAGAAAGATGCGATGCCTTGATTATCCCTGGAGGAGGTGCATTTCACCCAGTCCTTGACGATCCTTGAATTAAACACGATATTCGCAGAGAGCACTACCATAGCCTTGCTCGCACGACTCTCGGGCGTTTTGGAACCTCTTAGAGAGTTTGTGAAAACAAAGCCCGTATGGGGAACGTGTGCGGGGGCCATTCTTCTCTCGCAAGCAGTTGAAAATGCAAAGAAGGGAGGCCAGGAGCTTCTGGGTGGGATGTCTATCACAATTGCGCGTAATGGATGGGGTTCCCAGGTCGGTTCTCTTACACCCTCCTGGTAATCATCTTGACTCATTTTTGGGGGGCCATAGATCGAGTCATTCGAAGCTCCTCTCGACGTCGAGGGCTTACAAGACCCGGAGCTACCATTCACTGGCGTCTTCATTCGGGCACCGGTATGCCGTCGTGAAACTCCTTTTCAGACGTTAGTCTAACGAAGCTCCAGGTCGTGGTTAAATTGCACCCCACCCCCGATGACCCGCCAATCGAAGTCATTGCCCGACTCTCACCTGCGCTCCTACCCCCCGCCCTCGCCTCATCAGACCACTCGGACGAGCCGAAAACCTTCGTCGCCTTACGTCAAGGGTTACACTTCCTGACCACATTTCACCCCGAACTAATCGAAGATAACCGCTTCCATGAGTATTTCATCAGAGAATGCGTTTTCTCCGCGAAACGGTGATCAATGCGGGGCTCTGATGACTACCCATCACTTCTTTTCGATATCGCTTCCCATGCACAATTGGAGATAGAAGACTTAGACTAGATACGCAGGTACGCAGTGTATCATATGGGATTCTGGATGATTCTATCAGTTAAATAAAGACGCATAGACAAATATACATACCCAAACCATCGCTCCTCAATGTTTGTACGTGCACAAGCCATGACGGCTTTTACTGGAATTATACACGGATTCCGTATTCGTCTAAAAATACACACCAGCCCCGACTATCGTAATGGAGAATCATATGGGTTCATGAGAGCAGATTCGGCTATTGAGAATATCGGCACATGCTCGCCATCCAGATACCACCATGCGCTGCACTACCCAGCCCTATATAAATGATGAGATCCAAAATCTGTACAACTTTGGCCCCCTCAGCTACGTTTTCAAGCGACATGTTTTCGATATCTAGGCTGACCACCGTCCTGGTCGCCGTGGCTACACTCTGCTCTGAGCTTGCTGCAGGTCGCCACATGAGGAAACGAGATATCCAAGCTCGTCAACGTGAAGCCGCAAAGCGATGGCAGGCAACGGGGCCTGTGAGACGCGCTGCACCCAAGAATATCACTTTTTCTAATCCCCGAGCTTCCGGTATGACCAATTCGTCGTGTTTGGAGTTCTCCCACTAATATCCTTGTGATTCCCTCCCTTCCTTTTTTTTTTGCTGAATATTGAAGATTTTTTCGTGGATGGAACGACCATTCCTGATGTTGACTTTGACGTGGGCCCCAGCTGGTCCGGACTGTTACCAATCAGTGGAAACAAAAGCGAGTCAAGACAGGTCAGCTCGAGTCACCCATCCCTTTTCTGTCCAGAGTTCCGACGGTTATCACACTTTATCACATAGCTTTTTTTCTGGTTTTTCCCACCGGGTCCACAAGGTTCTGAAGACGATTTGATCTTCTGGTGAGAAGAATGTGAATATCTCGTCATCCCACATGAGCTTTAACTATATTTAGGACGAATGGTGGGCCAGGGTGTTCGTCTCTTGAGGGATTTTTACAAGAGAATGGGGTTCGTTTTATTCGTCGCAATTTATGCGCTTTCGAATTTACGTCAAATATTAGCCATTCTCGTGGGGCGTGGGTCAAGCGAAACCCACACCCAACGAATTCAGCTGGACCAATTTATCGAGCGTTCTCTGGGTTGAACAACCTGTTGGTACGGGATTTTCGCAAGGGAAGCCTAATATCAAAGTGTGTTGTTCCAACTTGGTGGCTGGAAAGATGATACTTAGCTCATCCTAGGATGAGGACGATCTTGCGGCTCAATTGGTTGGCTTTATGCAACAGTTCTTGGAAGTCTTCCCAGAGATGAAAGCAAAGAAGCTCTATCTCACGGGCGAGAGTGTACGTCATTCTTACGTACCTGAAAATCACACTGTATTTGCTGACGCCATTAATTCAAGTATGCGGGGACATATGTGCCATGTATGTTGTTCTTACCCGGATACCAAAGGGGATTTCTGAGCTATCGGTTATAGACATCGCCAACTATATCTATGAACATCCTACAGCTTTGGATCTTAACCTTCAAGGAATATGGATAGCAGATCGTAAGAATATCTTTTTAATTAATTCTTGGTTCGTTACTGAGATATCCTTTCATTCTACGATAGCATCCCTATCATGGACCGTTGTTCAAGAACAAATTCCTGCTGTAAACTTTGTCCACAAATATGAAAATGTCTTTTCATTCAAGTACGTCACTTCAAAATTCCCGTATCACATATCTGATCTCAATCCCTAACTCTAGTCAATCGTTCATGACCCAGCTTGACAGTATCGCCACGAAATGCAACTACGCGGGATATATGGATAAATTTGTGACCTACCCGCCCGCAGGCCTTCTACCTCTTCCAGGAAAGTCGACCTTTGCAGACAAAGGTTGCGACGTATGGGATACGATCTTTAACGCTGCCCTCATCGTCAACCCGGCTTTCAACATCTACCGCATATTCGATACCTTCCCCATTCTATGGGACGTCCTCGGTTTCCCGTACGTTGCATTCGACGCGTTTATGAGGGTTCTCTCGGCTGATTAATTGTAAACTTGTTAGTGGATCATTCCCTCAAGTTCAATCTCCAATCTACTTCGACAGAACCGACGTGAAAACCGCGATCCATGCACCTGTCAATGTTAGCTGGTTAGAATGCTCAGAGATAGACGTTTTCGTTGGCAAGGGAGACGCCAGTCTCCCTCCTGCCTTCACGGTTCTCCCAAATGTGATAGAGAAGAGCAACCGGTCCGTGATCGTCCATGGGTTAGCTGATTACATCCTTATTGCTGAAGGGTACGCGCTTCCTTTGTCTCGTTGTGCAGCGGAACTCATCCCCCTTGGTTTATAGGACGAGAATCGTCATCCAAAAGTGAGAATTCTTGCGATTATCAAACTTGAAGCCTAAAATGATTTATCAAACGTCCGCAATTAGCATGACTTGGGCTGGAAAGCAAGGATTCCAAACGCCAATCGCTACCGATAGCTTCTTGGTCGACGGCGTCGGTGCATTGGGAACCTCCCACACCGAACGTGGCTTGACCTACGTCGAGGTCGAGCTCAGTGGTCATATGTACGAGACCTTCTCATCCTTTTGAACACTCTCGGTTCTCATTTTAATTTCCTAGGGTCCCACAATTTTCGCCCGTTGCTGCGTTCCAGATTATGCAGTATTTGATGGGTTTCAGATCAACTCCTTGAGGAAATTTATGTTCTAAATATGACTCTCGGGGGGGTTATTGTACAAATGAGTATCTAAATGTTTGAGTGCCTTCTTGTTCGAAACTCGACGAGCGCAAGGATCACTTTATTAGACGGTCAGCAAAAGGGAAATTCAAGTTGTCACATACCTTTTTTCTTTGTTTTTTTTTGTTTTTTTGTTTTTTTGTTTTTGCATGATTTTTGGAAAGTGTGGCGTAGGGACAAATAAATACCAACGTGAATCATTTCCAATTTTGGGTGTCGAACTTGTTCTCCGACCACAAACCTTTGGGTCATTTTTTTTATCCGTTTTTTATCTGCTACACACAGTTCCGGATCTACAGGTGCCTTACATGAATACATTAGAAGCCAAATTGGTCGGTCTCTTCGACTTTTATTCCCATTTTTCGTCAGGATTCGGTACTGACTCTGGCACGCAGCTGGAGGAGGATTGTAAGCCTATAAAGGTTGAGGATGCCGATGGACGTGATTTTGTCAAACTTGAGCGCGTCGACGACGTCGTTCCACAACTTGAAGACGAAGCGGAGAAACTTTACCGAATGCTGGATGTTACTAAGGCAGGTTTATCGAATTATCACCAATTCTATTCTCATGAATCAAAGTAGAAGGAATTTGCTCTTGCCGAGGCTCGGTATTCCGAATCAATTGCGATGAAACCAGAATCTCAGGACACGAAATCTCCCGAATTGTTGATGGATGAGCTGGAACGGCCTCGAAAACGGCCTCGTTCAGTGCCTGTTGTTCTTCTTCCTAACTTGGCCAATGTGATGCGCCGTAACGGACAGGTGGAAGACGTAGAAGAGGTAAAGAAGGACTTTAAAAAACTAAAATTGCTGAAGAACGTGAGTGCAATCTCCAATTATTATTATTTCGTCACTTGCTGACAGGAGGTAAATGAACGACACAGCCTGAAGTGAAGAAGCAGTTGAACATGGAATTTCTTCTAGCCACTGTGAGAAGGCGACTAAAACCTATTGGAATCGATATCCAGAGCCAGTACTTCACACTGGATCAAGCTACCCGAGAAGCCCAAGTCACGAGGATGTTCATGTCGAAAACCTATGGAGGAAATTTACAACAAACTTATCCGTCAATTGGAGCCGAATTTCTCGCTATACATGGGATGAACGACTTTATGTATATCAACAAGCAATACCAAATTGAGGCTCCCGAGCTTCCTGGAGCCCCGGGTCTTTTCTTCTGCTCAGGGGACCATGATACTGACTGGACACGCAGAGTCCTTGTCAGGTTAAAGCCAGGTATATGGCAATATTTGGGCCAGTACCAAATGGCACGAGCCTGCATCCCTTTCCTAACCAAGGAAGAGTGGGCTGTTGAACCCAAGAAGGTGTGCCCATTTCCTTGACATCCATGGCGAAGGTAACATTAATTTTCCTACTCACAGATGCGAGATACCTGGGCCAAGGTGTTAGCATCGAAATCATGGGGAGGGGATATTTGTGCTCGGATACGTGGCCGTAAGGATCTCGGCCGCGAACCAACTCTCGCGGAAGTCGATGGTCTGCTCGAAAACGGTCGTTACAAGTTGACCACTCCGCAGGAAGTGATGGCAGCTCTTGACGCCGGAACAGAGGTACCAACTTGTTTGAACATTTTTGTTAGATCTCTCACTATGGCGATACAGCGACTAACTGTGTGG
>Ga0307517_10009643_pt1 | contig 13655 bp, 8 predicted proteins | sample 23_EM_MG_FD_194515 | JGI IMG/M metagenome (GOLD analysis project Ga0307517, IMG submission 194515) | Populus trichocarpa ectomycorrhiza microbial communities from riparian zone in the Pacific Northwest, United States - 23_EM | ecosystem: Host-associated > Plants > Roots > Unclassified | place...
TAATCCATTAAGAATCAATCTTTTTTTTTTTTTATGGTTTTCTAATTGTTCCCAGGAAATCTATTCACGCCCCGACCTTGGTTTTTACCATCTAGATCAGCATTTTGGGAGAGTCTTTTTTTTTTTTTTAATAATTAATTTTTTTATTTCAAATTAATTTTTCTTGATATTTGATATTCTAATATTAAAAATAAAATTTAAAATATAAAAAAATGTTTTTTAATATATTTTAAAATAAAAATTATTTTAAAAATAATCACCATGCCAAACATTACCTTAATCGTAATAATCTCAAAACACATGCTTGGTTAATTTTTTATTTTTAATAAATTCGCTAAGTAACCAAAAAGTTGCGTATAGCGACAAGAACCTCAATTTTCTAAAATACGAACAAAAATCCAACGCTTCTGTCATACTTCCCCACACACACCAATCAACCGTGCACTACACTCTCCCAGATCCAAATGGCAATTTCGTAAAAACACACCTCCTTACTCCTGACCTACGAAGATTAAGTCGTCAAAATGACAGGACTGTGCATTCTCTCTTCTTTCGGCGCAGGTGGGTTATTATTATCAATTCACCTATTTTATATCAGACTCCTGAATTACCCTTAAAATCTCATTAATTACACAAAAACCCAAACTTTCATCCTAATACGTGTCACATTAACACTTAAAAAATACACAGAATAGCCAATCAGACCCATGGGTGCAACTGCATAGACGTGGCAGTCACCAGGCCCCACTCAGCCATTGTATCGACGTCCATTATTGCCTGAAGCATAAGATTCTTCCGTGTAAGTTTATACACGGAATACCCAAGTTGTTAATTACGGAATACCCATATTAAATCTGATCCTTAGCTCTCCTCTATTCTCAATCCGTAGCAAGGAGATGGAAAGCAAGGGCTGTTTCTGTAAATATGATTACATTGGGATGATAAATAAAAATAATAAAAAAACAGGTGTATAATGGAATAAATTAACGGTGAACGGAGAAAAAACCGGCCGGTTAGAGGGGTCTCGTTATTTCCTATATAAAGCCATAACCACAACCTCTCTTCTCTCATATTTTGCATTCGCTTTCAAGCGTTTCTACTCTCTCCCTCTCTAGAGCCAACCTCTCTCTCTCTACACTATTTGTTAGATTCAAAAGCAGCTCTTAATAGGTAAAAAATAATCTCTCTCAACTTCAGCTATCCATTTTTAACTTATATTAATTTAATTTATTTTCTTAATTTACTTTTTTTTATTATTCGAAGTGGTATTTTATGCTCGGAACCGAAAAACAACTAGGAAATTTAAAAATAAAATTGAAATTAGAATAAAATAATAAATCGCGTGTTTGAGTAGGAGATTAATGCGAGATACAATAAGGATTGATCCGCGGAGGTTAAGAGTGGTAATCGGAGTAATGATTGATTTTGATGGTGTTTTCTGGAGAGGTCAGTTCGTTTGTTTATTGAAACCCTAAAATTACTTCTAGGGTTCAGTTAGGGATTCGAGTTATTAGTGGATTTGGCAATGAAATTAGGATTTTTGGATCTGGTTTGATTTGTGATATCATTTAATCAAAAAGCAGTGAGTGAATGTTGTTTTGTTGTCCTTTTGAGGGAATGAGAGGGTTTCTGATTTGTTTGTGGTGGTTAATGGGATTTGGTTTATAATCTGGGGTTTTGATGATGATGATGATTATTATTATTATTAAATTTGGTTCAGTGAATTGACATTGTTGGGTCTTTGTTTATTACATGAATCCCTCTTTCAATGCTAGATTCTCTATATGAAATTTTTTATTTTGTGATACAGTCATGTAGCATACGATTTCTTTTAGTTTTGTGTGTGTTCTTAGATAGGATTGATACTATCAATTTTGTATGGTAAAGAGCTAATTGTGACCAGTATTGCTTGGTTTTCTATGTATGGATGCATTTGCTTTTAAATATAGATTTGGGGATATGTTGCCATGAGTACTGGTTACAGTAAACGATAATATAGGTGTGATTAGTAAGTTGAAAGGAACATCCTTGCTAGCTGCCTTTGTATTACCTGCTGCAGGCTTGAAGCTGCAGGTGCTTGAAGCTTTATATCGAGTTTTAATTTCTTTCTTTTGTTTACTTGAAGCTTAGATTATGTGTAGAGACTACTAGGTTTTCTTGCATTAGTGAAACTAAATGGAAGGGTTTGTGTTGGGTGCTAATTGATGGGATTAAGGACATGGCATGTGCATATTTCGCATGAGTCCTAGCATTTTACTGGGTAGTTTACTTTGATGGGTCAGAAAAGAAGGATTTGAATATGAGCATTCCATATATTAACTAGTGATTGGGAGACCCCGATTCCTGATTGGAGGGGAAACCTTAGCACAAGTCCTTTACCATTGAATTATGCCTCATTGGCTTGACTACTTAGCTATTAGAAAGATTGTCCACTGGGGCCTTTTTTAATACGTTTACACCTGTTCTTTGTACCTGCATGTTTTCTGTATTGTATATTAAATTGCCTGCTGCTTTTGCTTTCTTATTTATTTTATGGGAATTGGATTTGCAGATATCCAATGATTGTTCAACTCCTTTGACCAACTTGTCAAGGGGCTCTTTTATGTCTTTAAGGCTGATATTCTTTGATAAGAAGAAAATAGATACTCAAGCAATTAGAGATTCTCGTGTGGAAGATTCAGTTTGTATGCATATACATATGAAATGGGTTCCCGAGGAAGGCCAGTATTTGATCTTAATGAACCCCCAACTGAGGATGATGAGATTGATCATGCTGTATGCCTGCAGCCACACAAGGCACTTCCTTCTGCAAATTCCCACCCTTCTGACATGTTTGTAGCATCAATGGGTCCCCAAGGAATAAAAAACAACCATGCCTTTTCACACGCATCATCTATATCCGGTTTTCAGCCTTTTATTCGACCCAGGGTTGCTTTTTGCCCTGAAGTGGGTTTTGAACAGAAGATGGCTGGGGAGCAGAATCCCAAGTTAGCATCACCATCAAAAAGAATTACTGATGATGATAAGAAAGAAGCACAATCTCTAGCTTCTGGTTCTGGATCTGGTTCTGCAGAAATTAAAGTTGTGGAAAGAGAGGAAGGTGAGTGGTCTGACGCAGAGGGCACTGCTAATGTGTGTGCTGGCAATAGTATGCATGAAAAGGGCAAAGCTTCTCAATTTCAAGGAATGTCTGAAGTAGAAGGTACTTCTGTTATGGTTTCCATGAATGTTTCTAGCAGTGTTAAGGTTATTGATAACACTAAGGCTGAAAGCTGTGACCGTGTTTCACCTGGTCTGGATCAAGGTCAGAATGATTATAAAAATAATGGTAGTCGAAATTCAAATGGAAATGCTAATGATGATGTGTGTATGGATGGTCAGGAAGAAATTGCCTCACTCTCAAAACAACGTGAAGTTAGAGGTATTGAAGCAAGTCATGCTCTTAAGTTTTCAACTAATCCGGGGAAGAGGAAGATAGACCAACACAAAGAAGCAATGCTGGGTAAAAAGCGAAATAGGCAGACCATGTTGATTAATATAGATGAAGTCAAGCAAGCTGGAATTATGAAAAGTTCAACACCAAGAAGGCAGCCAAACGTCACGCGTACTGTGAAGGAGGTTCGTACTGTTCCTCAACCTGCTGAACGTTCTGGAGAAAGGCCTGGTCATCCTTTAAAGGATCAGAAACAAGCTGATCTGCCATGTAATGATGGTGGCTTTTCTGTGGAGTCTTGTCCACCCAAATCTGAAAGTAATGGTGATATAAATTCTGCACAGCCAGCTAAGAATAGGAAAGTGAATGGTGACTCTGATTTTTCTGTAGACACACACCTGCCACCTATTCAGAAACAGAGTACATGGAAACAGCCTGCTGAGAGTTCGTGGAAGCATCCAGCTGATTTAAGACAGCCAAAAAACTCACAATTCTCTAACAGGAAGCCTGCTCTTATCAACCAAGGTTCCATGGATTCAAAGTTGGGAAACAAGAAATACCTTCCTGTGAAAAAGTCGACTGTAGCCAGTACACCCTATCAGGACACATCAGTGGAACGTCTTATACGGGAGGTGACTAATGAAAAATTTTGGCATCACCCAGGTATTAAACAAAACATATACATGTCTCAGTTTGTATATGTCTATATGCATTATCTGTGACCATTTTTTGGTTTTTGGGCTGAAAAGATAGAACATAGTGCCTGTATACTGCATCTGTTCCAAATCCTTAAGAGGAGGCGGTGGGACAGATTGGAGATGTATCAGAAGAGTTTGATAGTCAGCAACTCATAAAAGTTGGACAAACCAGTCTCATCACTTATTTTGTTTCCTATATTTTTTGACCAATTTGGATGTTTTGGTTTGTGCATTTCATATCCTCTATCATTTTCTCTCTACATTTTAATAGGGAACTGTGGATCAGCTAGGGTTTTTTTGTGCCTGTCCTTAATAAGTAAAAGCTGTTTGCTACATGCATCTCAAGCTTGAAAGATGTTTACTTGCCAATTTACATGCTCTAGGAGGTGGTCAAAATGTGATGCAGTGTTTTTTCTGATTCTACGTAGTTACTTGAAATTTAACCACCTTGTATATATCCATTAAGAAAATATGTGGAAGTCGATTCTTTCTGTATGTTTCTTTGAGAGCTTTGTTCTTTCCTTTGCCTTTTTGGTCCCTGCATTTTTTGAATCTTATTTTGTTTTATTATTGTGCGCACCAGAGGACTCTGAGCTCCAATGTGTTCCGGGTCGCTTTGAGTCTGTGGAAGAATATGTAAGAGTATTTGAGCCTCTTCTTTTTGAGGAATGCCGAGCTCAACTTTACAGCACATGGGAGGAGTCAGCTGAAACTAATGCACACATTATGGTTCGTATAAAGAGCATTGAAAGGCGGGAAAGAGGTATTGAGTTGAATTATTACTGTAGCGGTGTATATCTATGTTCTGTTTTGTTGACTGATTGAAGAAATCTCTTTTGTGGCCATAGGATGGTATGATGTCATTGTTCTTCCAGCAAATGAGTGCAAGTGGACATTCAAGGAGGGTGATGTTGCAGTTCTCTCAACTCCAAGGCCTGGAACAGGTTTGTTATGACTGTACCACTTTTGCGATTCTGCTTCATTGCATATCAATCAAAGTGCGTTTTGGCTTTCTAATATGCAAATATAATTTTCATCATGTGAAGCAGTAAGATCCAAGAGGAACAACACCTCGTCATCAAACGAAGATGATGAGGAGCCTGATATCAATGGACGTGTGGCTGGTACTGTTAGAAGACACATCCCTTTGGATTCTCGTGATCCTCCTGGTGCAATCCTTCATTTTTTTGTTGGGGACTCTTATGATCCTCACAGGTTATTACCTCAATCTTAATTTGTTCCTTGGTGCTTATGCCTGCTTCAAATGTCTTTAAGTCACCAGAATTCCTGATCTTGTCAGACTTTTGTTCTCTTTATTTCATACTGATGGTTTGCTTGCTTATTCTATAATTTGTTTTCACCAGCAAGGTTGATGAGGATCATATTTTGAGGAAACTTCAACCCAGAGGCACCTGGTTTTTGACTGTCCTTGGTTCTCTTGCAACCACCCAGCGTGAGTATGTTGCGCTGCATGCATTTTGCCGTCTCAATTTACAGGTAACAGCCAGATCCTTGTTAATTTCTAAGTTTAGTCATTTTTCTCATATTTGAAACTAAATGTTCTATACCATCCTGGTAGATGCAAGCTGCAATCCTAAAGCCCAGTTCAGATCACTTCCCAAAATATGAGCAGCAGACCCCAGCCATGCCTGAATGCTTCACACAGAATTTTGTTGACCATTTGCGGAGGACATTCAATGGGCCACAGCTGGCTGCAATCCAATGGGCTGCCACACATACTGCTGCTGGTACAAGTAGTGGGGTAACTAAGAGGCAAGAACCATGGCCCTTTACTCTTGTACAAGGGCCTCCAGGGACAGGTAAGACGCATACTGTCTGGGGAATGCTAAATGTCATCCATCTGGTTCAGTATCAGCATTACTATACTTCTTTGCTTAAGAAACTGGCACCCCAGAGCTATAAACAAGCCAACGAAAGCAATTCTGACAATATTGCTTTGGGGTCAATTGATGAAGTTCTTCATAACATGGACCAGAATCTCTTCCGCTCCCTTTCAAAACTCTGTCCAAAGCCCAGGATGTTAGTTTGTGCTCCTTCTAATGCTGCAACTGATGAACTTCTTGCACGTGTTCTTGATCGTGGATTTATTGATGGTGAGATGAAAGTTTACCGGCCTGATGTGGCCAGAGTTGGGGTTGATTCGCAATCACGTGCTGCTCAGGCAGTTTCTGTTGAGCGGAGAACTGAGCAACTTTTAATCAAGAGCCGTGAAGAAATTTCAAAATGGATGCAAGAATTAAAAGTACAGGAAGCTTATTTCTCAGGACAAATTGCTGATCTTCAAAATAAGCTTAATTTTGCAGCCGTGGATGGTCGTTCCCAAGGATCTGTTGGTGTTGATCCTGATGTTCTTATGGCTAGGGACCAAAACCGAGATGCATTACTTCAGAACCTCGCGGCTGTTGTTGAAAGCAGGGATAAAGTTCTAGTTGAAATCTCTCGCCTTCTCATCTTAGAACCCAGGTTTCGTGCTGGTAGCAATTTTAATCTGGAAGAAGCCCGAGCTAGTCTCGAGGCAAGTTTTGCCAATGAGGCTGAGATTGTGTTCACTACCGTCTCAAGCAGTGGTCGCAAGTTGTTCTCTCGTCTTACTCATGGTTTTGATATGGTAGTTATTGACGAGGCTGCTCAAGCCAGCGAAGTTGCTGTTCTTCCTCCACTTGCACTTGGTGCTGCACGGTGTGTTCTTGTTGGCGATCCTCAGCAACTTCCTGCAACAGTTATCAGCAAGGCAGCTGGAACCTTGTTATACAGTAGAAGCCTTTTCGAAAGGTTTCAGCAAGCTGGATGCCCGACAATGTTATTATCCGTGCAATACAGGATGCATCCTCAAATCCGAGATTTCCCTTCGCGGTACTTTTACCAAGGACGTCTCACTGACAGTGAAAGTGTTGCAAATTTACCTGATGAGACATACTACAAGGACCCTTTACTTAGACCTTATCTATTCTATGATGTTACTCATGGGCGGGAGTCACATAGAGGTGGATCGGTATCTTATCAGAACATACACGAAGCACAATTCTGTCTTCAGTTGTATGAGCATCTTCAGAAATCTTTAAAATCCTTGGGCATGGGGAGAATCACGGTTGGCATAATCACTCCATATAAGCTGCAGTTAAAATGCCTCCAACAAGAGTTTTCAGCTGTTTTAAAATCTGAAGAAGGGAAAGATATCTATATTAATACCGTCGATGCTTTCCAAGGTCAGGAGCGTGATGTCATTATCATGTCTTGTGTCCGGGCCTCAAATCATGGTGTTGGTTTTGTAGCTGATATCCGCCGAATGAATGTTGCTCTTACACGCGCTAAAAGGGCTCTATGGGTATGGTTTTCTATCTTTTATTTCTTACCTGCTCTCTCTCACTTTGTTATTTGACATTTCATTTGTAAGCTTTTCATTTGTGCCATCACCCAATAGCTGCATCTCTCCAGCCACTGAACTTGATTTCCCAACAGGTCATGGGGAATGCTACTTCTCTCGTGCAATCAGATGACTGGTCTGCGTTAGTTGCTGATGCTAAAGCAAGGAATTGTTACATGAATATGGACTCCCTCCCCAAAGATTTTTTTGTTTTGAAGGGGACCCTGGGCAAAGGTTCTTCCAATGTAAGGGGTTTGAGGTTAGGTGGACCAAGACATAGATCTTTTGATATGCACATGGAATCCAGATCAGGGACACCATCAGAGGATGATGAGAATTCAGGTGCATCTGTGATTTCCAGGAATGGGAGTTTTGGTCCCTTTAAGCCACCAATGGACAATTCGTTAGATGATTTTGATCAATCTGGTGATAGATCAAGAGATGCCTGGCAATATGGTATACAGAAGAAGCAAGGTTCCTCTGCAGTTGTAGGAAAGAGAGGCTCCTAGAAGTGTTGGTAGGTGTCTGAAATTTGTTTCAGAACTTTGGGGTAGCATTGCCATGTTATATTCCCCCAAATTCGTGATACTGTCTCCTAGCGCCAGAAAGGCCTTTTGAACCTTGGCTTGTCATTTTGATGCATATCTGCTAAACATGATTGGGACCTAGTTCCCAACTCAGGCTGCTTATGCCAACTGCTTCTGCTGAACAAAACATGAAACAAAATGTTGTTGTGTGCCAATGGCGAATGTGTAAGTGGATAAGTCAAGATGGTTGCTTTTGCAGTATAGATCTGTTTGGTCGAATTGATTCCTCTGATATCTGCAAGGAGATGGGGGTGCTTTTGGGTAGGTTGTGGCAGATCATACCCTTAACTGACCAGCTTCCAGGTTCAAAGGTAAGAATTATTTTGTTAGATGCAATAGCATCTGGTTTAATTTAAGCTTCATGTCTGGTGATCACGTAGCTGATAGCGAATGCTTTGGATTTGCAGGAATCGGTTGGTGGCAACAAGGAGCTCTTTGCATACCTGGTTACTATGAGGTGCCTCTAGTTTGCAACGGAACCTGTGCAAATTGAGGAATGCTTAGATGCCTTTTTAATTGATTTGGGGAGTTGGAAGGCTTCCAGTCATGCACTCCCGTCTTGAAGCTCTAGGATTGCATCTCATCGCCTTGGTTCTTTATCAATATCAGTGGTTCGACAAAGAGTTTACATTTTGAAGATGCTGTGTACATTATTTGGGAGTGCAAAATACTCTCTGAAGGGACTAAGATACTGGATGGTTAAGCCAAAGTCTTCTTTCTTCCTGTTCTTTCTTGAAGGGTAAGTAAATATATGCCTGCAGCAGATGGAGAAAAGAAGGAAAGTACAGGATTTGTTTAACAAAATTCCAATACTAGAGGCATTCATGACTTCAACTGACTTAGCGCATACATCTTCAGCTGTGAAATCGTATGGTAACTTGTTGTTTGTTAACATAAAAGGAAAGTAGTCAATTTTTTTATAACAATAATTTTTCCTTTTAGTTTTCATTTTTTAATTATGTGGAGCAAGTAATTCTGCAGGTGCGCTCGACGCCACCCACAGTGCTTGCAAATACTCCTTGATTACTACTTGTTTAAAAGAATAAAAATATAAAGTGCATCCAAAGTTGAGAAAGAAACCTGTTAATGTGTCCATTTTGGCTATAAGATTGTTTTAATAATGCAAGGCATCGGTATGTGAATCCGAGCTCTAGTGTTTTTATTTTTTTTGGTCAATCATACTCTGGGCAGAAGAACTCGCATACCTGAACATATGATGATGAAGACGTCAGAAGATGATGATGTATGATGGAGTAACAAATGAATATCTATAAACCAAGCGATAGTCGTTGCGGAGTGGTTGGGAGTTGCTGCTTGAAATACGTACACCTGGTTTTATTACACACAAGGAAAGACAATCTCTTTGTTTCCTCTATCTCCAGCATTCATATCTTGTTGATTATGACATTGTGATGAATTTCAACAAAAACGCCGTGGGACAGACCAGGCTCCAAATTACAGACCTCACAAGTCCAACTAACATTTTAATTGCTCTTTGGAGGGATGCCGCTGCTATGGCGTGCTCAGCTGTTTTTCATGCTGCTAGGGAGTCATGATCTTGCCATTTTTTGGCTTCAACGAAAGCTTCTGGTTGGAACGATATGTGTGTTGCGACGGTGCTTGAATGCAGGATTCAAGTTTTTGCTAATCAATATTCTGGGCCTGATGGCATTACCACGTTGAAAAGGATCAAATGCAGGCATGGCGTGCGTAAACAACGCCCCAGGCTACAAGGGTGACAGCAGGGTATGGGAGTTCAGAAAGTAGCAGTCAGATGGAAATTGACGCATATGTTCATCTTTTTTTATTTTTTATTTATGATGTCCTTCTTGAACCAAAAAGCTTCTTCTTTTATTTTTATTATAAATTAAATTAAAAGAGGAGGTCCCATTAATGTGCTGCCTCCTACATTTATTCACACTACAAAAGTACAATTTTATTGTGGCCTCAATTGTTTTGTCTTAAATTTTAAATTTTAAGAGAGATAAAGTTATCTAAAAAAAATGAAGGGAGAGTTTTTTATTATAGCAACAAAAAAAAATATGAATCTTGATTTTGATGGATTTGTTTTTAAAAAAGAAATTTGATGCAGATGATTTAATCTCTAATTATGTTATAAAAAGTAGATCAACAACTAAACTTATTTAATTCAATTTAATTGTTAGTTTTTATATTAATTAAATGGTGTTGTGGTTGTAAAATATGTCCTTAAAATGAGTTTAAAATTATTTTAAATCCAAATATTCCCAAATTTTTTGTTAGAATTTAGTGCTAATGGATGACATTAAAAAAAAAATCAAGTAGTCAGCGTGTATATTTTTTCTTGAAAAAAAAAGAAGAAGGAAACCTGGACGTGATCTTGAATGATCTTTCTTTGCCATTTTTTTTTTCTTGTTTTTTTTTCTTTTTTAAAATAAATAATTATGATGGACTGACAAAAAAAGAAACTAAATTACAAAGATGCTTTAAAAATCATTCAATCATGTTATATATATTTTTAAATAAGATTAGAATTTTTTATAAATATATTTGTAATTTTTTAAATAATTTTATGTAAAACTAATATGTAAAATATTTGAAAAAATAAGCATGAATACTCAATGAAAATAAAAAAAATATTTTTTTCTTTTTTTTTTGAATATTTATTTCTCAAAAATAGAGTTTTGGATGAAGATTTTTTTTTAATTTAAATTTATTTTTAAATTGACATAAAATTAAAAAGAATATAATTTAAAAAATGATCTGGCAGCATCATGCGGGGGGAAATAGTCAGATCTAAATAATTGTCATTATAGAGTCAAGTAGCCTTTGAGTATATCTTTAGAAAAAGGTTGTCCTCTTGTGTGTGCACCATCTGACAGGTCGTCCATGCCAGGTCATGCCGTGCGTACCGCATACAACACACTTATTTGATTTATAGCCGTTTATATTGTTGTAATAATTATTTTTTATTTTAAAATAATATTTTTTTAAAAAACTTTATTCATTAATATTAATACATTAAAATATTTAAAATATATAAAAAAATAATTTAAAATAAAAAATCTTTAACTTTTTTTAAAATATTTTTTAAAATACAAAAACAGACAATCAAGTGATTTAAGGTACCCTCATCCGTTTACTTTTGTTTAACACTTCTACGACTCCGACTGAGATTTAGTGCTCTGATTAGTAAAAAAATAAAGGATGATTAAATTTATGATATAATAGGCCGCGCTCTACATGGTCTCGAGTCCATTTGTTTTTTTTTTTTTTTAATATAAAAGAACATGAGGAATTATTTTATCAGTGCTATTAAATCTTATTAAACATATTAAGTTTAATTTTTCTTACTTTGTTTTTTATCTAACTCCAAAATTTTAATTAAATTATATAAAAGCTGAATTGATTAAAATCAATTAATTTTAGGAGTTTAAAATCAACATGGATAACTAGTAAAAATATGACTTGGGTTTTTTTTAAAAAAATTCAAGATAATAATTTTTTTAAAATATTAAGATAGTACTAGATTCGATCGACTTCATTAACCTCGCAACCTGAGTCATGGACTCCATTTAATTTAATAACTTTGTTTTTTTTTTTTAAAAAATTATTTTTATTTAATTACATGATAAAAAGTAGATGCTTGAAAAATCGAGCACCAACCGTAAAATATAATTGATGTTTATTTGAGACCATGATAACCTTATAAAAAACAAATAAAAATAAATCATGAAGTCTATTTCTCAACTAATCCAATATTGAAGGATAAAATGAAAGAAAAATCAATAAAAAAAATTGAAGGACCGGAAACAAAAAAGAAAATTGGGTTTGGTGGGTCAACCTGCCAAACCCATGATTTGGGTAACCTAGATCAACACGTTAAACCCGCGAACCAATTCACAAACCCCACTGAGATTAATAACTTGTTTTTTTTTAAAAAATAGTTTTTTTAAACTATATGATAACAAAAATAGACAATCATAAAATCGAGTACCAACTCAATACCGGGACTTTTTTAAACCGCGATAACCTCAAAGAAAATAAAATGAAATAAATTATGAAATTTAGTTCCATATCAACTCAATATCAAAAGATAAAATAAGAAAATGAATTCTTTTTTTTTTTAAAGAAAAGTTAAACCCACCAAACCCTAGAACCGGGTCAACCCGTGAACAAATCCATGGACTTTCTAAAGTTTAATAACATGATTGTTTTTAAATTATTTTTTAGCTATATGATAAAAGAAATAGACGATCACAAAATCAAATTTAATTAGAAAATAAAGAAAAAAAGGTACCCTGCAAAACCCATGAATTAGGGCAACCCGGGTTACCTTGCCACACTCGCAATCCAAGACATTAACTCCACAAAGTTGAATAACTTGAGTTTTTTTAAAACAATTTTTTATTTATCTAAATGTTAAATAATATAAACGGTACCGTGACGCTGAGATAGTTTTCGGATACAAACTCAATATCAAAATTTTTTTTTGTGATTGTGAAAGCTATATAAAATAAATTTAAATTTTAATAAACATATAATATAAGGAGTAAATTAAAATTAAAAATAAATAAATAACCAAAACAAAAAAATACCAATATGTTAAAAAAAATTACATAACAATATCTATTGTAATTCGGGCGAGACTTAAAAGAAGAACGTGGTTTGTTAGGTGTGCTACTCGCAGTTACAAATGCAATGTAAAGGTTATCCTTCGCACGTGGCATAATATATGATGCCTTTTCACCTTTCATCTATTCCCAAGAGCAAGAGCGGAGCCTCTGGAACTTGGTCGAAATATATATATATATATATATATATATATATATATATATATATATATATATATATATATATATATATAATCAGACGCTAATAGTGTCGGACATGTTCAGGTTTAAAGCCTGATGTGGCCCCTCAACTCTTAATTTAGACAAGTTTGGACCCCTTAAAAATGTGTACTAATGTCATCCTTCTATTTTCAATTTTGTCACTAATTAGTCCTTCCTTCAAAATCTGCTACAAATAATGTTAAATCATATCATTTAGTGTATCAAATGATGACACATGTCCATTAAATTAAAAGCAATTAATAGAAAATTAGAAAAACACTAATTTCTCGTAAAATAATACTTTGAACAAAACAAAGAATAAGAAAAATTAAAAAAAAGAATATTTCTTTATTTTTTTCACTTTTATAATTCAAGAAGTTTTATAGTGCTCAGGGAGTAATTAGTGACATTCTATTAGTTATTTTCTAGATCCATTTTTTTTTTTAAAAATAGATACAATTAGCAGAGAGAATTATATGGAGATATTCTTATTATTTTTTGTGGGTCATGAATTTCATTTTTTATTTTCTCTTTGTGTCTATCTTTTTTTTAGGATAGGTCTATGAAATAATTAATAGGATGCCACTGTTACTTTCTAAACACCATAAAATTTTCCACGTACAATGAAAAGTTAGAAAATATTGAAGATAAAAAAGGTGAAAAAGACATAATGAAACTAAATGAAAATTCTAATGATAACGGTTGCTATCTAATTTTTTACCCAATTTTTGATAATTG
>Ga0307517_10009645_pt1 | contig 13653 bp, 7 predicted proteins | sample 23_EM_MG_FD_194515 | JGI IMG/M metagenome (GOLD analysis project Ga0307517, IMG submission 194515) | Populus trichocarpa ectomycorrhiza microbial communities from riparian zone in the Pacific Northwest, United States - 23_EM | ecosystem: Host-associated > Plants > Roots > Unclassified | place...
AAGCATATGATTCAATCATAAAAAAACTATGAGAAAATTATTAATTTTAGAGTTGGTTTAAGATGATTAGAGTTGGTTTAAAATGATTACGATGAGATTTTATGTGTGGCATATGAAAAATTAAATTATTATTAATAGCTTAGAAAAATACAGAGGATGAGATTGACGGAGACTATAGAGATTTTTCTAATTACAATAGAACTATACCTAAAAGGTGTTCTCATTAGATGAATGAATTTTGTTTGAAGCTTGATATCCCTAGTTTCAATGGAGATATGAGTTTTGAGGTATTTATCAACATTTTTCGGGAAAAATGCATTAAAAAGATATTAATTATAATAAATCAACGGGAAATTCGAAAGTAGCCTTGGATTACTAATTGTGATAGAGTTATGAAATATTTAAAATGATCTACAGAGGAGATGAGGCAATTGGTTGAATTCTAATTAAGGGGAATAGCTTTTTTTATATATGGTGGAGACAAGTCCAAGATACATTTAATTTTTTTTATTAGAAAGTAAGATCGATGTATGTTCATTGTTGGTTTCGAATGAAAATCTTATTGAGGAATAGATTTGATCCGCTAAATTACACGTGGAAATCAAAAACTACTATGTACTATTGTTAATTTGCAAAAGTGATGGATACGAGAGATTACAAAGTAATGAATTTGAGATATTATAAAGGAAAAAATTAGAAACGAAAGTCTCTAGTTTTGAAGTTGTTAACCGACCTGTAGTTAGTGAAATTGTCCGGCCAGTTTTCGAGAAGGCTCCTTCACCAACTTCCTAGAAGAAAAGTAAACTCTAGTAATGACTTTGATAATGGTAGCTCGAATTCTGAAAAATCTTTCTTTGAAGATGAGGTGAAAACTAAAACTACAACCCTGGCTGCTTTAAAAGTTCTACCAAAGATGAGTGACGAGAATGACACTTCAGAAAATGAATCTGATGAGTGTAATGAATCTGACAATTCAGACACAAACGAAGTCACTTTTTGACTATTTTGTATTATTAAGTGTTTTTTCTTAGAAAGAACAACCTAATTAGCTCTAATCCATGAATTCGTACAAAATTTATAGTTGAATAACTAAAATATATAACGTATAATAACTAATCGATTTGATTTAATCATTTTGAATTCTGCTCTTTCAAATGTTTGGCCCGATTCACATTGACTGTAAGAAAACATAGTAAGAAACATATTTTTACTTTTATTCAATGGTCTCAATTAACTTTTCAAGTTAATTAGTTGTTTAACATCATATGATAACATATTTAACCAAGTGATTGCGGAATTCAAATGCAACACTCTACTCCTCTCTTTTATATATATATATATATATATATATAGACAATCACACGAAGATTTTTTTGGAAATAGTCTAATTGTGAACGTTCTTGTGAAGACCTTTTTTAATTATAGTTCATACTTATGATAGAATTCCATATGGGAAACTTACCTCGGAATTTATGTAGAAGGAGTCTTTTGTTTGGTTGCTAGGAACCACAAAATTCTTACTTGCACATTCTGGTAAGGTGTTGTTTTCAGATTTCCAGATATATTGTCATTGGTACAATATGAACTCATGCATATTGGAGCAATAAATTAGGTACAAGAGAGGAGTCATCATTACATTACCACTTCTTTAGTCCTGATAAAGACGATGCTTAGAATCGGACTCATTAACTTATTGCATTACAAGGGAAATTAGAAATTTCTTACCCCATGTAGAACAAAGGATGACATCAGGATCGGTCATGAAACTTGGTGGTGTTCCCCTCCTGTGAAAGGCGATTGCGTTCCACCAAGGCTCTGTTTATGTTGCTTAATTCTTCTTGATCTGCTTTGATGATTTTAAACCAAGATAAAATTGTAGGACATATCGATCCTTCACACAATATAGCGTTCATGTCCCACCTTAAAAGAGAGAGAGATCTTGAGTTTAAATCTATAGATCATATTCAAAATAAATAGTTATTACTCTTATCTCCAACCCAATGAAATTAATTCGTTCAAGACTAGATTGTAATTATTATTCTACTAATTTCATAGTCCTAAATCAAAAGGTGAATTAAAATTATCTCTAACTTGTATCCCTATTAATGAAAACATTTTATACTTGAAATTTATAGAAATTCATTATCTTCTTATCATGAAACTTAATTTAATTAGAAAGAGTGAAGATGATAGGACTTCAACTTAGAACAAAGTTTTATCATAAATCCCTACCAGATTTAATAGTTTTACCGACAGAAATTTATATCGGCATTTACACTAGCAGTCCATCAATACATATGTTACCGATGAACTCACAAACAGAAACAGTACGTCAGAAAAACTATCATCGGTAATTTATAGATTGTCAGTAATAAATTTGCAGACGAAGAAAGTGCGCCAAAAAAAATTTACCCGCTTTATTTCATAGGTATATCCATCGGTAAATATAACATATCACCGACAGAATACCACATGTAATTTCATCGGTGTGTTAACAGTAACAATGATATTTTCAGTAATTCTTTTTCAACTCTATAGAATATATTGACGGTCTAGTTTCGTCAATAACCCAATTAATAATAGTGGCATTTGCAGTAATTCTTTTCTAACTTACTGAAATATACTAATAGAGTTGTGTCATTAGTAACCCCGTCAGTAATATTAAAAAAAATTGGAGAGAAGTAGAAAAATAATTAAAATAAAAGATCTTGGGCACCGTAAAGACTAAGTTGTATAAAATTAATAAATTTTATGGAAAAAGACTTACATAAGCCAACTTGAGTAGGCTAGAAGCCAAACGATGAAGAGGACTCAAATAAAAAATAGCAAGATCTCATCAATCAAGCAACAAGGAGATTGAGAAAAAAATAGGGGCCTATATTTCAAATCAGATAAAGATGCATGGGTATCATTTGACTCCAAAACATTGAACAAATGTGTTTTGCCAAAATTCATAAGAAAAATCCCCGGTGGGATCCATCAAAAGGAAGGCCACCTTGAAATGGCCAAGAATTGAAAATGTCTTTGAAAATTTTTCACTTTTGAGAAATTTTTTACCTGAGCAGGCCGCCCATGAGAATTAGGCCACATGAAAAATCTTTTTATTTTTCAATTGGAAAGGTCACTCATCACAATGAGATCAATATTGAAAAAAAAACTTTCAAGTTTTTCACTAACGAGCAAGTCGCCCATGAGAATTAGACCTCTTTTGAAAAGTCAAAGTCTCTGACTTTTTTACCAACGGGCAGGTCGCCTTGAATAATTAGACTACTTTAGAAAAATCTTCGTATTTTTCACCAACATGCAGGTCGCCTGGAACAATTAGACTACTTTCAAAAAATCATTGTATTTTTCACCAAATAGCAGGTCGTCTGGAACAATTAGATCACTTTTAAAAAATCTCTGTATTTTTCACCAACTGGCAGGTCATCTGTAACAATTAAATCTTTTCTGAAAAATCTTCGTATTTTTCACCAACAGGCCTAGAACAATTAGACCACTTTAAAAAAAGCTTCGTATTTTTTACCAACGAGCATGTCGTCTGGAACAATTAAACCATTTCTGGGAATTTCTGGATCTTAATTGATAAGGTAGGTCGCCTTTCAAATGACTAATTGTTTTAGATTTCACTCTCTCTCAAGGAAATTCATATGTCAGTTTACTACATTCGAAGTTTTCAGGATTCTTGAAAGAAGTAAAAGTTATTTTCCATAACTACTTTTCTTTATAAATTTGCTATGCAAGGCCAAAAGGAAACAAGATTTTTCAATGGCTTTACATCGTAAATATTATAAAAAGAGGGCAATTGTCATAACCTAATTTTTTTAATTTCTAGGAAAGTACAATATATATATATATAATTTGAGAATTAGGTCAAGATAACAAAAATTGAAGGTTTGGGGGTGAAAAGAAAAAACAGAGACAAAGGAAGAAGGAGAGGAGAAACTAGGGAGACAGAGAAGGAGAGAACCCAGAAAGTAGAGAAAAAGAAAACCTAAAAAAAAGGGAAATAACAGAAAACAACAACACAGAAGCAAGGATCTGGTGTTGATTTGTCCAATCCAACAAAAAAAACAGAGAGAACAAAAGGGGAGATTACACAGAGAAAGAGCAAACAAAAAGAAACACAACAAAATAGAAGGAGCCAAAGAGAAGAACAACCAGAGAGAAAACAAACTAAAAGAGGAACAGAAAGAGCATTGTCTAGCCAACACACCATCACCCTCAACTTCGCCTTCAGCAGCAACTCACAAGTAAAGTCATTCTTCTTTCCCCATATGTAATTTTAATTACTATGACACTGTTGCAAGCATGCATGAATAATTCACACATGCCTACTGCTATGATCAGCTTGGTCACTGGTCTAGGCTAGTGATCAAGCTAGGCCGGCTGGATCAAGCCCAGCCTATATGGGTGGGCTAGATCCAGCCCGCCATAAAACAAAACAAATATTGGGACCGGCCTGGACCTGGACCTTAGGCCCAGCCAGCCCAATTTTCTTTAGGCTAGGATGTGTTTGGAAAAACACACCCTTATGCCATTTTCCTTTAATCTTACTCATAATTATTTTGATATCTAGTCAAATAGGCCTTTTAGATATCATAAAATTTTGAAAAAAATTGATGACCCTTTTGGAATTATTTATGGCTCCCTCATATTTTATTTTATTTTTACTTCACTGAGTATTTGGGTTGTAGACTTTTACTATAAAATGTTAATCTAGTATACGATACATATCTGTCTTTTTTTTTTCTCTAAAAACAATAAAATAAAAAGATATGTTTTGCTTTCAATCCAAATTTTACTGATTTATTCACTAACATCAAAGTAAGGAATACCATACTTTTTTGGTTACGTAATATTTACCAACATCATAGTTGGAAGTATTCGTAGTCGAATATTCACTAGCACTAGAGTCAGGAATATTATAAGCAGGCCATCAAAAACAAAATAAAACAAACTTGTGGCAATTTAAAACAAAACCAGCAATGCAACTATCTCAGGTAGGACGTTTAAAGGGTGATAGTATCTTTTCTTTTGCGTAATCAGTTATGTACCATAGAATCTCTATTGAGTAGTAAGGGTTTTTAGTGACCGTAATACTAGGTGGCGACTCCTTAAACCAGATCTTTTTCCCCTCTAAGAACAAGATATTAGATATATGTTCTTTTACCATAAAATTTTAAAGGTCGTCATGATGTCGAGTGTGACCTAATTAATTTCAACCAAACTATGATGGGGATCTATTATGATTCCTCTATTAGTGATGTCATACCAATAGCATTTGAATAAAAATACTCTATTATACTCGATATGATATTGCAATTCAATGACCTCTTCTAACTTCTCATAGTAGTCAACTTCAAACTCATTGAAGTCGATCTCTTATCATAAACCTTACTGTTATATGTCTTTCTACCCTGCCTAAATTCTTTAGTATGAAACACATGTCCATTGACAAAATACTCATTGTAGAACTTCACCTTTTTTTAAGACCTATACCTAGTAAAGATTGTCACAGCCCGGTCCAACCTGCCAAATATTGTCCATTTTAGGCCTTACCGCCCTCACAGATTTGTCTCGGTGACCACGCATGGCCCTAAAACGCATCTGAGAAGTTAGCAACCATCACTCCTAATAAGACCAACTACTAACTCCTCACTTGCCAATGTGGGATATTACAATCCACCCCCCTTAAGGAGTTTGGTGACCCCGTCGGCACAACCGGACAGCCAGTGAGGCCGGCTCTGATACCAAATGTCATAGCCCGGCCCAACCTGCCAGATATTGTCCGCTTTGGGTCTTACCGTCCTCACAAATTTGTTTTTGGTGACCAAGCATGGCCCCAAAATGTGTTTGACATGTTAGCAACCAGCACTACTAATAAGGCCAGCTACCAACTCCTCACCCGTCGATGTGGGATATTACAATGGTCACTCCCCCCTTGCAGAATATTGTCAGCTATGGCTCAGCCCAACCCGGCTTCCATGCCTCACAGTTTTGTTCCTAGCAGCCCACAGGCCCCAAAACACGTCCTACAATGTTAGGTACCAACTGCCTTAATTAATATGCCCTGGCTCTGGACACTTTTCTCTCGATATGGGATGTTACAATCCCCCCACCTTAAGAACGGGCCATACTCGACTCTGATATCATATGCAAGGCCCGGGCCACTCCCTTTTGCAGAATATTGTCCTCTATGGCTCAGCCCAACCCGGCTTCTACGCCTCACGGTTTTGTTCCTAGGAGCCCACAGGCCCCAAAACACGTCCTACAAGGTTAGGTACCAACTGCCTTAATATACCCTGACTCTAGACACTCTTATTTCGATGTGGGATGTTACAAAGATAAAGTAACATTAATATTCTTTCCCGATTGATAAATTTGGTACATGAAGTACAACCATGAAAAGTTAATAAGAAATGTGTAATCAAATTAAGTATCCCGAGAGAAAAAAATAATTAATCGATGAAACCTGATTATTCAGCTTTCATGAGGAAGTTATCATCTTTGTTGTGTAGGTTACGTGATCACGAGGTTCACATCAGCATGCATCATGTAAGCATCAATGTACTTCTCTCTCTTTCTCTCTCTCATGACTGAAAACCTGGTAACGAAATTTGTTGGTTAATAATTGTGTGTTTGTGCATATGTATGATGGGTATTAAATGTATGATATGTTAAATATTTAATTAAGTTGAGTGAACGTAGATAGCTAGCAAGCAAAACAATTGTCTTCGGGCAATCATTGAAGCAACCAGATGCATCAATATTGGCACCATTGTTGTAATAGAGAGAAACACGCATTGTCAACTTTTATTTTAGTCTGTTGTCATAAAAAGGAGTGACCCAATCGCTCAAATTGTGTGGGGGAATGCTTCTAATTGATAATTTCCCTCCCCGTTTTGATGAACGATATATAAATCTCTGGGGTTTATTGTGGATGCTGCCTGGCACTTTGGTGTCCCCATAGAAGAAATGTCAAATTAATAAGACCACTAGCTAGCTAGACCAGTACCATCTTTATCATGAATCTTTTGGATAAGCCTGAGCATTCCATAAAGATGTTCACCATGAGTACTTTTCCCTAGGATGGCCATTAGTAAAATTAAATTTATGGGATGAATTTAACCTAGCCATAATTTAATTTGAAACTATATATATAGACACCCGGAATCTCTTCCAATATATGTAGAGCCTACTTACACAAGAGTATTAAATCAATGAACCATACTTCATGATATATATATATAAGCCTCGTTTTTCTCCCTTCAGGCATGTGAAATTTCTCAGATCCATATTGTAGGAGAATTAATAACAATAAGTTCTCAAGAAATGTTTGCATACATATATATGCACTCAATATAGAGGATTTGGTTTTTGGAACTTAACTATCCAATCTAGCTAGTTTTGATCCTAAATTCACAATTTTTTTAATTATATTTATCTAAAAAGCAAATTAAAATAAATTCTATGATAGATTTACATAGTGATGTCATTTCATAATTCTCATTATTATATATTTTTAACTGTATTTTTCTTATTTTAGTGGAAAATATCGTATATCTTAATTACCAATATTGGATAGAAATATTGCATTTGTTTTAAGTGTCATTAAATTTTAATTGTATTTGAAACAAATGCCTTCAGGTCTAATGTCAATAAAGTTGTATCATAATTACTAGTAAAAATTGATATAATTGCTTTTAAAGGTAAATAAATGTCGTTAAATATGATTAATAAAAACAATTGCTTGAAATTTAATTATAACATGTACTTGTAATGACAATTTATTCAAAATATCGATATAACCATCAAACAATTGCTGCTAAATTTTCATTTTGTATTAATGTCACTAGATAACAGTAAATTAATTTATACCCATAAATTGTAAACTATCAATCTCGCCTGGAATAAATAAATAATATATATAATTAGAATGAAACATCCACCATAAAATTTAAATTATTTGAATGAATCTCAAACTCAACTATTTGATATTATTTGAGGCCTATTTGTTTTTACATTTTAAAAGCGTTTTTGAAAAAAATTAAAATTTTTTATTTTTTTCTTTATTTCAAATTAAATATTGTTTTAGTATTTTCATATAATTTTAATGTATTAATATCAAAAATAATTTTTAAAAAAATAAAAAATATTATTTTAATACATTCCTAATCAAAAAATAATTTTAAAAACAATTATTATATCACACTCTTATTAATATCTCTAATAAGACCCAATGGATGAATAAAGATCCTAGAGCCCAACTCATTTTTAAAATATCAAAAGATATATTGCAAGTGGGTAAAAATATTAAAATCACAAGTACAATATGGTATAAAAACAATATAAAATAAAATACAAAGGTGAAAATATATCATCAATTCAAACTCGATCATCAACTTTGATCATACCATACAGGTTTCAAAGATGCTACTGCATGAAACCGGATAGACAGTTTCTATCTTCCAATCGATAAAAAGGGGAAAAAGAAGAAAAAATGGGAAAGCTTTATTGTCTTCCTCTCTCACCAATTCTTTCTCAGTGGTTGCGATCTTGACTCAAGAGGAAAATTGTATCTTCTTTTATCAACGAAAGATTCAGCAGATGCCATGTACAATCATGGAAAGGGAAGATATAATAAGTTCAAGAAAGGAAAATGCAGATCTACAAGAGAGTCCTCTCTCACCATTTTGTGGGTACATGACCATTCTGTAGGACTGATCTCCTTGGACTCTAGTAGCCATTCTTATTAAGGTTTTGCAAGGCACGTGTTTGTAAATTATAATATACGGAGACTGATCTTGATATATGCAGTACCATTTGCACTAGTAAAAATGTTTTCTTAAGGGCACCTTTTGTTTGTATTAATTAATTTTGGATAATCTGTAGTCTCTCGTTTGAGCAAAATATTGATCACTCTCATGTTATTCTTATGCTAGCTAGTACCATGATGTACACAGTTGGTGTCTACAATGATAAAATGTGAATAAAGAAGTGAAAGGTAGGGAGAAATATAGAAATTACTCAGTCTCCACAAAGCCCATCATGTCTTTCTCCCTCTAGGGACCATGAAAGGTCAGTGCCTCCCGACCCCATCATCTCTCTCTTGCCCTCTTGTCGTTGAGGTGGTTGCACAAGTAAAACGAGTGATGCTTAGAGAGAAAAGGAGGTAGAGGGAGAAAAAAAGAGAGATTGAGATTTTTTCTTAGCATAGTGGTGGTTTCAGTGGTGTTTTTCAAATGGATATTCAGGTCATGGGTCGTAGTTGAGATGGAGGCGTGCCCCCTGCACATACAAATACAAATAGTTACCTCTAACGCTTCTTCTTCTTTTTTTTCTTTCTTGATGGACCCAATTGGCCAATTGTTAGTACCTATATTGTGGGCCTGAAAAAACCCTACCCTCTTCTCTATCTTTAGTCTCTACTTCTAGGTGGTTGGCTCTTCTCCAAGGCTTAGACCCCACAGTAAGTACACTAATGGAATTGATTCCAAAACTTTTCATGCATTTTTGGACCCTTCCCCCACATGCCCTACAAACCATTATAAATTATCAGGACTGCATTACCCTTTACGCACCCTCTCTCCTTGTTAATGTTGTCTCTCATTTTTGCTTCTCTTTCATATTGATCTCTAGCTATTCTCTTTTTCTCTCTATCATCAGCTTTTACATGTACGCTGATCATCTATCTATATATACACATATATTCACTCCCTAGCCAGCTTTATACAATAAATTTGTCCTAGCAAAAATGCCTGAAGATATGGTGAATCTATCGATCAATGGTCAGTCTCAGGTTCCTCCAGGCTTTAGATTTCACCCAACAGAAGAAGAGCTTCTTCACTACTACCTGAGGAAGAAAGTTGCTTATGAGAGGATAGACCTTGATGTAATTCGTGAGGTTGATCTTAATAAGCTTGAGCCATGGGATATCCAAGGTAAATTGAGCTAGCTAGTGTCTCCATGTTTATATTTCTCTACATATTTTTTTTCTTCCACATATATATTCCAAACTTGTTGACTAACCAAATCTTTCCTTGTGTCAAACTGGGACTGTGTAGAGAAGTGCAAAATAGGATCTACACCTCAGAATGACTGGTATTTCTTCAGTCACAAAGACAAGAAATATCCCACAGGGACAAGAACAAATCGTGCTACGGCTGCCGGATTCTGGAAAGCTACTGGCCGTGATAAGATCATCTATAGCGGGTTTAAAAGAATTGGATTGAGAAAGACTCTTGTATTTTACAAAGGAAGAGCTCCACATGGTCAGAAATCCGATTGGATCATGCATGAGTATAGGCTTGATGACAGCACCCATGAAACTAATGTAAGCCATCTTCTTTATGCTTAAGCATATTTTATATGTTTAATAAAAAAATTACATTTTATATGCTTTGAAGTCCTACCATACTCTTACCTCTTCTTGTCTTGTCTTTTCTTTTTTCCTCTTTCCTTTTTACTTTTTCTATGTAAAAAGTATATACCTAGATCATTCTTGATAATCAAAAGTAAAGTTGATTTCATAAACGAAAATTAAACAATTCTATCTTTTTATTTATTTTTATTTTATTTTGTGATAAAAAGAAAATTTAAATTTGAGATCTCATAGCCTCCTTCATGTATTTGGTCTAAAAAAATGTTAGTATTTCTTCTAGATTGATCATTTCTAGCTTATATGGTATTCATTTTGTTCACTCTCTGAATCCTGCAGGTTTCAAATCCTATAGGAGAGGCAATCCCAGAAGAAGGTTGGGTGGTTTGCCGGGTATTTAGAAAGAAGAACTATCAAAAAACCCTTGAGAGTCCCAAAGGCTCATCAAGCTCATTGGATTCAAAGGCTCACCAGATTCTTGGTTCAGGGAATGAAGGAGTTCTTGATCAGATACTTATGTACATGGGAAGGACTTGCAAGATGGAGAATGAAACATTTAGCAACATGAATATCTCCAACAACAGCAACAGCAGTAGTTTAAGGTTTCTATCGAACAACTGCATCAGTGAAGGACTCCATGAAAGATTCATGCACCTTCCTCGGCTAGAAAGCCCAACACTCCCTTCTATTCCAATCAGAAGTCCATCTTTCGATCAAGATCGAAGTTTCATTTCTTGTTATCATCAATCATACGATGAGATGCTGACAGAGAATGAACCTTCCTCTCCAAACCAAGTTGGCAATGGCATCTTCGACATGACCTCATCCTCAATGACTGATCATGACTCCAAATCCGGGCAACTTAATGATTGGGTAACTCTTGATCGTCTTGTGGCATCACAGCTTAATGGGCATGAAGTAGAGACATCCAAGCAATTATCTTGCTTTAGTACTGACCCAAATGCGAGTTTTGGTCTTTCTCCTGATGATGGCATGCAATTATCACACAAACAGCATTCTCATGGATCATCATCATCAAACATTCAAGCAAACTCTTCCCATGTTTACAGCAACGAGAATGACCTGTGGAGCCTTACTAAATCATCATCTCCATCTTCATCATCCGACCCATTATGCCACTTGTCGGTATAACAAAAGTGCTCGATATTTTATACCCTATTGAATAATATAGAAACCCTGAAAATCTAGGTATGTATACGTACGTTATAGTCAGTCGTCTTTATCTATATATAATGCATGCATGTATTGCATAAATAAGTTTGGGTGATATATAGGCCGGATATATCTATATATTTTGAGATGGGATGGCATTGTCAGTTTACACACCATTATGTTAATATCTCAAATAACGATGCCATCCATATATGTTATTCACAGATTGTTATCAAAGAATATTACAGCTATAGTTTTTCTTAAAAAAACTTTCTGTGTGATTTGCTCTTTCTACTTGTAATCATATCCGCAGCTGATTGAGGTCTTACCTAAATTCGTTAACCAAATTGAAAAAGCTTCACAAGGCAATTATAGCACAGAGCTGACTTTAATGTGGTGTTGGGGTCGACCCAAACTCACACAAATGATAATACCCACATGCCATGGTGATATTGGAAAGAGGTCAATTATCAAATATTGATCAATTGGTTATTGTTTTGTCGAGGAATAGTGAGGCCATGGGGTCTCAAACCCAATCTACGTACCAAGAAAGATGATAACAAAGAGAGAAAGGTGACTATCTTTTTGCCATAGTTCAGATAAGATAGAGTACACATGATACCACTCATAATTCATTATTTGGGAACAATAGACTACACAAGATACCACTCATAATTCATTATTTGGGAACAAAGCCTAGTGCATTGGTCTTGTCTTAGATATAAGACTTCTAAGGTCATATGGTTCCTAGATAGAATTAATTGTATGCTTTCCTCTCTCTTTTTTTTTCTTTTTTGGAAATTATTTTCGTGGGTTTACTTTGTTGAATTCTGAGTCATATGACTTGACTGATTTTTTTTATCCATTAAAAAAAACACAAAGAAGCTAAATTCTCCAAAATTATATATAACCAACCAATTGAAAATGTGCTCATAATTCACACATAAAAATTGATCCAACTTGTACGTGCTTACAATTTGGTAATGAAATATTATCTAATTTATAGTTTAAACCCTTCTATCTTTGATCCTATGTCGACCAGAAATTCAAAGCGTATTACCATGTTGTCTAGGGTTTTATATTTTCAAAATATATGGAGATATATAAAAGAAAGTACAAACCAAATACGAGGTTTAACTTATGACAAGAAGTGATAGTACGTTCGTTTTTATTCTTCAAACTCAATAATTACAATCATGGTATTGAAAAAGAATATTAATTATTTCTGTAATCACCAAAATTGCCAAGTGCTCCAATATTCAAACTTCTTTGAATTTCGAAGTATTAATTGAGATGAGCTAAGCTTATTTAATCTTATCTCCAACAGCTAGCCTTGGATGAATGTGGACTGTCCAATATTATATGATAATGTCATCAATATATTATTTTGAAATGACATTTTGTGAGTAATACTTGTAGTTTTGACTAATTAGGTACACCTAAAATAACAATAAATAATAGGTAGACAATTGTTATGTCATCCAGTGCTATATTTTATTTTATTTTATTTTATTTTATTTGAAATTAAATGGGAATCGTAATCATCAGATGTATTTGTGAATTTTGTGATCATTAAATCTAAGAAATTGAAAGGCCCTCTATCAATTCTCTAAAAAACAAAATTGCTTTCTTTGCTTAGATATCTTGTGTACACGTGTCACTTAGTAATGGCTCTTTTGGTTGCAATTTTGAAGAAGAAAATATGGTTGAAGTATTTAAGAATATATTTAAGATCATCTAAAAGGTATGAGTATATAGAGGATTTTAAATAGGATTTTTTTTTAATCTTCATGCACTTTTTAAAACGCCATTGATGGCCCTTTTTCTTTATTTTAATCATTTAAATTAACATGGAAGTTTTTCTTTTTATATATATATATATATTTCTCGTTAAGTCGAAATAATCCTTGAACAAATTTATTGATAAAAATTAGTCCTTCTTTCAAGTAGTGTTAGGTTTATTATATCTTTTCTTTTTTATGATAAAACATGCCAAGCCTCCTTATACTATTGATCAAAGCATAAATAGAAAATGAATAAATTATTTAACACAAAGTGGATCCTTTTAACAATGAGCGGCATTGCATTTATAGGAGCAG
>Ga0307517_10009646_pt1 | contig 13653 bp, 8 predicted proteins | sample 23_EM_MG_FD_194515 | JGI IMG/M metagenome (GOLD analysis project Ga0307517, IMG submission 194515) | Populus trichocarpa ectomycorrhiza microbial communities from riparian zone in the Pacific Northwest, United States - 23_EM | ecosystem: Host-associated > Plants > Roots > Unclassified | place...
AAAACAATTTGAATCAAATTCTCATGAACAATTTATTATTAGTATTATTATTTTTATATTAGATACATAATAATTAAAAATAAATTATTAAAATTCAAATAAAAAATCATAATAGTATTAAAAAACCTGGTTCACTCGTGACCCGGCAAAACCAGGTTGAGATCTTTTTTTTTTCAAATGCGTTTTTTTCTCCTAGATAGAGACCCCTTATATATATATATATATATATATATATTAGTTAGTTATTAATTTTTTTTAAAGTTTACTATACAAATACTAGAAGAATGTTTTATTTTTTTAATGTGGGATTTAAAGCCTTTTAGTATATATATTCTATGGTCACAAGAAAAAAATTATTTTTTCAATGTTGAATTTGAAGCCTTTAGTAAATATATTCTATGTTTACAAAAAAAAAAGTTATGTTTTTTCAACGTGAGATAAAAAAATATTTTTGGTTTAAATACTTCAACTTAAAAAGATAACATGTTAACATAGTATTTTTTCAACGTGCAATAAAAAACCTTTTGAAATAATCTCTGAAACTTCATTATTTATGATATGTATAACTTATATTCACATGGATTATTTTTTAATTTTTTTATATGAAATATTAAAACTTCAAATATTTTTTTTTAATTTTTTTAGATTAATTGAGGTTGATCCAAGTAAACCCCGTATAACTCGAGATCCGATTCTTTAACCGGGTCAATCCCGAATCGAGTTTGATAACTATGGCTAAAACTTCAGCTACGTAACAGTTACATGGGGACAACTGTCAGTGACCCACACATGCCTTTTTTATCTTTATTTTTATTTTCGTGCACAGTTCAGTGATCCGGCATGTGCTGCACCAGAGACTTGATCACGTGCTCGAGCCTATCTCTCTAAGGAAACACACGTGCGCCTTGCACCCTCTGGCGCAGCAGGGTATATCTCGATCAGCACATTGACAATATAGTCCTCGCTTAATTGGGAATCAAAACATTGGTACTTTGTAATTAAATGCGGAAGGGCGTGATAGAAGAAGGTTTATCTAATCATCTAGATACCTCGTGCAAAATGTAAATCCAGCCTCCTAGATTAGGTTGTTTAGATTTAATTAACTATTGATTTGAATATTTTTTTTTATATTACCACATTAGATTAATTAGATAAATGTGATGAAAGGTATTTTTATAAAAATATTTTTTAATTGAAAATGTATTAAAATTATATATTTTTTAATTTTTTACATCACTACATTAGAATCATCATTGAAAAACATTTTTAAAAATATTAATTTAAAGCTTTTTTAAGTGAAATTTTTTTTGAAAAGTGAGTTGAATCGCAAAAATAAATACCCTCTAAATAGAAATGAATAATTCTAATTATTTTTTAAAAAATTTATAAATTATACTAAGAATCAAAATTGATTTAAAGGGAAAATAAGTTGTTCATAATGGTAAAAGAATGATAAATAATGCCTTTGCTTAGCAAATTTGCAAAAGGACCTTACACAAGTTTAGCTATCTAGTAGAATTCGCCATTCTTGTTAAAATTCAACTTTATAAATATTTATAAATTCTGAAAATAGCACAATGTCTTATTAGTGTTGAAATAATGATGAATTTCTGTTTTGAATTAATTGAATTAAGTGTATAGTATTTCTAATTATGTTGAATGAAATCTTGATTTAAGGTTTTTTGTCATTATAATTTCTCCAGAGTTTTGAAATGCTTACATTAAGAAGATGTTTAAATCTAAAAATACATTCTTTTATGTATGAAACATGATACCATCTAATGTTACAAGTTAAGTGGAGGATTGTTGTTAAAATATTGCTTATAATTTGAGGGACATCAAATCAATAGATTTGGATGTTAGAGGGAAGATTTGAAGATATATATATATATATATATAATATGACACTTGATATTATGCAACATAAATTATTATTATTATTATTTTTAAAATTAATTAATTTAAGTTAATTAATTAAAATTTTAGAATTAATTAATCTAATAATGATACATGACATCTCCTATCAAGTTATTCAAATAATTTGAATGGAAAATTGACTTTTAAACTCTACAGATATATTGGTTTGAAAAGATGTGTTTGTAAACTTTACAAACACATTGGCGTGAAATGATATTATTTTTTTTTATAAATACCAATTTGATATTGACAAAAATTAATTAGAAATAATCATCTTCTCTCAATTTTTTTCTATAACTCTTTATTTATGTTTTTTTTAAAAAAATAATTTTTTCTAATAAACTTATAGAAGTTGTTATTTATAAGTTTAAGACTTTAATATATCTTAAAAGTATATTACTTTAATCCTACAATAAATACAATAAAAATAATTAATACCTTAAAAATAATATTCTTCTCGCCTCAAAGCGCCAACTAACATTTCAACCGCAATATATTTATTTGCATTAAAGGCTTTCGAGCGAAACAAAAAAGGAGTCCGAACTTAAACAAAGAGAAAACAAAGAAACGTGCAAGAGAATTTGGAAGTTGTGTAACAATACAAATGACATAGTAATGGTTTTCCATGTGTTGAATGGGATAAGGTACTATAGTTATTAGTCTTTTGTACGAGCCACTCTCAAAACTCATTTATATTTAATTTTATAGTTATTAAAATGAATATTCAACATAATTTGAAATTTGGAATAAAAATTGCATTTTTTAAATTAAAATCTCTTTTTTTATTTGAAAAATTCATGACTTTTCATTAATAGCATGATTTTTTGAAAAACAAAAACTTAAAGCAATTAAGATAAAAATTTATTAGAATTAAAATGATTTAAATATAGAAGAAAAAAGAGATTTTTTAGGCAAAAATCCATTTTTATCAATCATTTATTTATTTTTATTTCGAAAAACGTTTTTATCAAAACATGGTTTATCGTATAAAAACTTATAATGATTTGTAAAGTAAATTTAAACCAAGAAAAAAATTTGAATTACTTTTATATGACTATATAAAAAATTAAAAGAATATTTATTTCAAGGGAATAATATAAAAATTGATGATAAAAAATGACTATATATATATATATATATATATATATATATTAATCTAATATTCATGTGCAATATTTTTCTAAAAAAATATACATACCAATTTCATATATAATATTAAAAATAAAAAAAAATCAAAATGAATCACAAAGACCTTTTCGAGTCTCAATCTATTTTTTCTGGCAAGATTAAAGTTTCAAACCACCTTCATATTAGTCTTACCTCTAAGATTAACTCATTGACACTGAGATCAATTTTTTTTTTAAATTTGGAATGTAGCCAACCCCAACATTTCCTCTTTTTTTTTCCCCAATGATTTTCTCTCTCCTCTCTTATCATTCATGGATTAAAACATAAGAGAAATAAAGTTTTAGAATTGAAATGCAAGAACCTAAAAATCAAATATGAAAAAATTGAAAACTCAACTACCTAAATATAATTTTTCGGTGCCCAACAATTGCACTGAAGATTAAACAATGGCATATACAGTGAGTGTGAGTCTTGGGTTACAATAGTTGAACAAATGCCAAATCTTTTAGTTTCTTTTTTAATTTATTAGAGAGTTACATGTATGTATTTGTAAAGATAGTTGTCAAATCCAAATTACCTTGCAGGTCAGTTTAAATTTATTATTTTTATTTTTAAATCTATGGTTTTGACCTAGCCATGTTTGGCTAGGCCAATCAAATCATAGGTCCATTAAGTAGTCTTTAAGGTTTGTGCGGTTCAATATCAAAACCAATGCAAATTAAACTTAACTTGTATCACGTTCTAGTTGTAAGTTTCGCAAATAAACTCAATAAGTGTACGAGGTTTAATAACTATATATGTGAATGTAGTTGTTTATCTATAGATATAAATATATATTGAATTCATTTATAAATCATTTTAGAGATTAATAAATTAATAATAGTTATTTTTTATCCATATTTATACAAGTCATTAGAATAACTTATATTATGATCTTTTAGTCTTTAATTAAAACAAATTAATTCTAATTGTATGGTCAAAAATATTTTGCACAAAATTATAATTCTAATTGATTTATTTTCTGATGTTAGCAGTGTTATGAAAAATAAGTTAGAAAATATTTTCCAGTGTTTGGTTATGTCATGAAAATGAGTTATAAAATCACTTATTGATGTTTTTTTTTTAATTTATCAAAAAAATATGAATCAAATTTGACAAATAAAAAAGTTAAAGGAAGGTCAAATTAAAAAATATCCAATTTTATAAATTATTTCAAATAAAATAAATAATAAACAAAAGAATATGGATATATGACAAATAAAAAGATTGGAGAAGGATGAAATTGAAAAGATTTTTTTATTTTACAAATTACTTCAAATAAAACAAATAATAAAAAAATAAGGATAAAATAAAAAATAAAAAAAACAAGTTAAAGAGTTTGAAAAATTGAAAGGTCAGAGAAAATCAAGTCCAAGTAAAAAAAAAACATTGACATCAAACAAAAAATTGATACACCACATAGGCCACCTATGGAGGGCTGACTTTAAAGATCGTACATGGTCTCAAGCACAACCATTATATAATGGTGCATCCAATGCAAGAGCCAACCCTAAGTGCTAAGATATTCAATTTTTTTTAAGAACAAAACAAAAGCTCTTTTTTGGTGTACAAAAATTGAAGACGAATTTAACAAGATAAATAAAATATTTTTTCCTTGTAAGAGAACTTGTCACCTTGGCCTAAGAGCTGCGAAAATATGATTATAAAACCTTGAAGTCTTATTCCCTTATTGTTGACGGCGTGGAATGCAAAGGGCTAGTGGCTGGTGAGGCTGTGTTGCAAGGAGAGATCGAATCAATAATCTTAAGGGGGGAAATTCAAACAGACCACTAAGTCAAACGGTGCGTTTTGAGCGTTGCAATTACAATCAATGTTATGAGTTTTAATTCAAGTATTAGCCACGTGTTAGGAGGCAAAAACTTTAGAAACTTAAGAAGGAAAAAGTTGTTATATATAGTGCATTTTGTTGCTAGTAGGAGCATAGGTTTTTACAATGATATAACAAATTCCATAGTTTTCGGAAACTCTCTCTCTCTCTCTCTTACTCCTGCCTCTGTTATTTTTGCCACTCGACCTGTGTATTCCCCTCCTTTGCCTTCCATTATCATCATCTTCTTATTCCTTACAGTTATTGTTGGTTATATTACTGTCATTGTTCTTTATCATAACTGATCGCTTCAAGTGGTATCAGAGCAGCATCTTTCGACTCAACAATGCCACTAGAGACGAGGTCCCAAGATGCCAGAAAGGGGGATTAAGCCACCAATCCGGAGCATACTTAAGCATATGATCAAATTCAACAACAACTTAATGACACCAGGGTTGATACCAATATACGTTTTTGAGAGCTTAAGGAGGTCCTTGACGCCCTTGTCTTTCGCGTTGATTCAGTCTTGCAAAACACTCAGCTCTCTGCTAGTGAGACCAGTCCACACAAGGCGCCTCAGCAACCAGCTACACCTCAATACAATATTGCGAGAGACTTCTCTACCAAGTTCAATGGAACCAGTGAAGGTACACCTCCCTATTATCACCTACGTAGACCAAAACGAGAATTCCTTGTCTTTGAGGGAGATGATGTCCTTAAATGGATTTATAAATGCAACCAGTATTTTGATGTGGAAGAGGTTGTTGAGCATGATAAGCTCAAATTGGCCTCTTATTATCTAGATGGAATGGCATTGTGTTGACACCAAAATTTCATGAGAAGTCTAGGAGGGCAGTTAGTGTCTTGGTCTGAGTATGTAGAAGACTTATGTTGTAGGTTTAGTGGGGAGAGGAATCCATTAGAAGAACTCATTGAATTCAAATAGAAAAATGACTTAGAAACTTACATCAAAGACTTTGACATCCTCTAGAATAAATAGGAGATTTTTGAAAAAAATGCATTGGTGTTTTTTATCGGGTGACTGGAAGTGGAGGTCAAGAATCTAATCAAAATGTTCGAACCAAAATCTCTAAAACAAGCTTACACCCTTGCCCGATTTCAGGATAACACAAAATGCATTGGTGTTTTTTATCGGGGGACTGGAAGTAGAGGTCAAGAATTTGATCAAGATGGTCGAATCAAAATCTCTAAAACAAGCTTACACCCTTGTCCGGTTGCAGGATAACACCCTCACCCACCGGCGCTATAGCTTCAATCCTAATAAACAAACGTACCAGCCAACTACATATGCTCATCAAAATAAACCCTACACTTCACCCAACTACAACAAAAACCTACCAAGATCTTCCAATAACAATTCTAAGCCATTCCCCAATGGTTTATTGCCAACTCCACCACCCTATAACCCCAACCAGGTCAGAAGAACCACTAGACCTATCAGAAACAAGGACTTAGATGAGAGGAGGGCTAAGGGTCTTTGTTTCTGGTGTGATGAAAAATTTATGCCTGGCCATCGGTGCTAGAACAAGAGGCTTTACTCCTTATGTGTTGTTGAAGAGGACGGAGAAAGTAGTGAAGGAGAAGGAGTGATTGAAGTAGAACAGGTAACTCATAACCCCCACCTGTCTCTTAATGCCTTAGAAGGGGCAGCGAAACTAAATACTCTTAGAGTCACTGATAGGGTGGGAAAACAACCCTTGTTTATTTTGGTGGATTTGGGCAGCACTCATAATTTCATTAGCAACCAAGTTGCATAAAGGTTACATTGCAGACTCACAAGCATTAAAGCCTTAATTATACAAGTTGTTAACGGGGGACTTATGACCTACACTTTTGTGTGCAAAAAATTCCAATGGTCAATGCAGGGGGTCTCATTCGAGACTGATGTGTTCACGTTGGACCTCAAAAATTACGATATGATCTTGGGAATTCAGTGGCTAGCTAAATTGAAAACCATTGTCTGCAATTATGATGAGATGTGGATGGCATTTATATGGTAGGGCCAAGAAGTTTGTATCAAAGGGGATGACCTTGTGACAGTGGAGACTATTCGATTGGAGCAACTCAATGACCTGTTGTGTAGCACCAGATTGATAGCTGAAATTAGTCTGTGCAGCCTACATAGTATTGATGGAAAATGCAATGAAGAACAACCAATGTCCACCAAGTTACAACCCTGTGCTCTTAATAATATTGGTTTGGCAGATCTGTAGGCAGACTACCAAGAGATTTTTGAAGAACCTAAGCACCTACCACCACCTCGCAGCCATGATCACAAGATACGTTTGAAGGAGGGTACTGATCCAATAAACCTCATGCCCTACAGACATTCGAGTTTATAAAAGGATATGGTGGAAAAGATGATTCAAGAGATGCTGGATTCAGGAACTATTCAGCACAGTCACAACCCTTTTACTTCTCCAATAGTTCTAATCAAGAAGAAGGATGGGTCCTGGAGGCTATGCATCGACTACAGGGCACTTAACAAACTTACGATGAAGGATAAATTCCCTATTCCCCTAATAGACGAGCTCTTGGAAGAATTGGTTGGGGCCACTTTGTTTTCTAAGATAGACCTCAGATCGAGTTACCACCAGATCATAATGTCTCCTGAGAATGTTTACAAGATTAAAGTCGCATAATGGGCACTACTAATTCTTGGTCATGCCCTTTGGTTTGACTAATGCCCCGACCACATTTCAAAGTCTGATGAACGAGATCTTTCAGAGTTACTTATAAAAGTTTATCCTTGTATTCTTTGATGACATCCTCATTTACAGCAATACCCTGTCAGACCATTTAGGCCACTTAAAGACTGTGTTTGAGATTTTGAAGTTTAATGAGTTGTATGCCAAGTCCAGTAAGTGTGTTTTCTACAGCAACCAGGTTGAGTATCTTGGCCACGTTATATCTTCAGCATGGGTATCAACTGACTCGCAGAAAATCAAGGCCATAATAAACTGGTCTGTTCCAAGCAACATCAAGCAACCCAGGGGATTTCTGGGCCTCACAGGGTATTATAGGAGATTTGTTAAAGGCTACGACACCATATGCAAACCATTGACACATCTGCTACAAAAGGATGCCTATAGATGGAATGACAAAGCAACCGCAACCTTTCTTCATCTTAAGCACATCATGACTAACCCATCAGTGTTAGCATTGCCAAACTTGCATAAACAATTTGTTGTCGAGACAGATGCCAGCAGCAGAGGCATGAGGGCAGTTCTGATGCAGGAAGGCCATCCCATTGCATTCATCAGTAAACCTTTTGGACCTAAACAACAAACCCTTTCTACTTATGAAAGAGAACTGATGGTTATTCTACTGGCTGTCACGAAATGGCAACACTATTTATGGGGTAAGCATTTCACCATCCGCACTGACCATATTAGCTTAAAGTGTTTGTTGGAACAAAAGGTGACCTGCCCCTCACAGCATGTATGGCTGGCCAAACTCCTCGGCTTTGATTACGAGATTGAATTCAAGAAGGGTAAAGACAATTTCGCTGTAGATGCACTTTCCAGGGTGACTTATGACGAGTTGAGCACCTTAGCAGTTTCAACTATTTCCACTACAATTATGGACGAAATCAAGGCAACATGGGAAGGTGATAGGGCTGTCTAAACTCTCATTCAAGAGATAAAACAAGGATCCCACTACTCATGGGTTAATCAACTATTGTGCAGAAAGGGAAAGATAGTAGTTGGCCACAACGTGACTCTTCAGAATAAACTCATTGCCTTGTACCATGACTCAGCCATATAAGGCCATTCCGAAGCTACAGTTACAACCAAGAAGGTGGCTCATAAGTACTACTGGAAGGGGAAACAGAAACATGTCAGACAATATGTTAGGGACTACCCCATTTTTCAATTGAATAAATCAGAAAACACTCGCACACTAGGATTTTATAGAAGGGCTGCCTAAATCTGAAGGCATGGAGGTCATCTTCGTAGTCGTTGACAGATTCAGTAAATACACGCATTTCATGGCCATTCCTAATCCGTATACTGCAAGTATTGTGGCCAGAGTTTTTCTTGATAATATTTACAAACTACATGGCCTGCCCACCACTATTGTAAGTGACAAAGATGTTGTTTTCCTGAGTCTCTTTTGGAAGGAACTCTTCGCCAAACAAGGAGTAAAACTGTGTTACTCCACCGCCTACCATCCCAGTCAGATGCGCAAACAAAGGTGGTCAACAAATGCCTAGAAAACTACTTACGTTACATGACAGAGACTTCACCAGCTCTATGGGTCAAGTGGCTACCATTAGTCGAATGGTGGTACAACACTAACTACCATACGACTACAAAATCTACTCCCTACGAAATCATTTATGGCTACCCTCCCCCGCTACATATTCCTGACATTCCAAGGGATTCTCAAGTCGATGAAGTAGATGCATTTTTGTCAAAGAGGGAACACATGCTAGTGAATATTAAGAAAAATCTACAGGGTGCCCAAAACATGATGGTCCAGTTAGCAAACAAGCATCGGAGTGCGAGATCATTTGCAATAGGCGATCTGGTATACATTAAATTGCAACCTTACAGGCAGAAAACTCTAGCTCACAGACAGTCCTAGAAATTAGCTTCAAAATACTATGGTCCCTATAAAGTTTTAGCAAAAATTGGTACAGTGACCTATAAGTTAAAGCTACCTTACTCTACAACCATCCATGCAATGTTCCATGTGTCTTTATTGAAGAAGAAGGTGGGGAATATGGATGTACTCTTCGCATTACCTTCCCTGCCAGTTGAACCCATTCTCCAACCACAAGCTATCCTAGAGCGATGAATGGTCAAGAGAAACCACCAAGCAGCCACTCAAATGCTCATCCACTGGGCTGGTCTCACGCCTGCTGAAGCCACATGGGAATTTGCTGATGATTTGGCTCACCGACTCCCTCAATTTGACCTTCAGACAATGTTCATTTGAAGAAAGGGCAATTGTTGCAAGGAGAGATCGGATCAGTAATCTTAAAGGGGGAAATTCAAACAAACCATTAAGTCAAACAATGTGTTTTGAGCGTTGCAATTACAATCAATGTTATTCGTTTTAATTCAAGTATTAGCCACGTGTTAGGACTAAAAAATCTAGAAACTTAAGAAGGAAAAAGTTGTTATATATAATGCATTCTGTTGCTAGCAGGAGCATGAGTTTTTACAATGATATAACAAATTCCATAGTTTTCAGAAACTCTTTCTCTCTCTCTCTCTTACTCCTTCCTCTATTATTCTTGCCACTCGACCTATGTATTCCCCTCCCTTGCCTTCCATTATCATCATCTTCTTCTTATTCCTTACAGTCATTGTTGGTTATATTACTGTCAATGTTCTTTATCATAACTGATCGCTCTAGGCTGCTGTCGTCAATGAGCAGCAGCGCTGATGGTTTCTCCAGGAGGAGGGTGACCTGCTGGGCGTTGGTCCAAGGGCAGTGGTAATGGCTGTTGTTTTGGTGACAGTAGCGAGAGGAATGGAAGCTGATTTCGGTGTAGTTAACACTGGTGAGAGGTTATGCACTGTGTTGAGGAAATGAAAATATAGGTTTTTTTTTGTGGAAGAGTGGAGAAATTTTTTCTGTGTTTTGTTTGTTTTTTTATCTGCCCCATCCTTTCTATCTACTAGAATGTGTATATAATACAGAGTCTTAAAGTACTAAATAAACATAAATTCTGTTTTTTTTTAAATTTAAATTTCATTCAAAATTTAAAAATTAAATTTGAAAATAGATTTATATAGTTCAAACAAAAAATGTTCCTAATTCTTCTATATATATTGTCAAATTGCACTCTCAATCAAATATCAATCTCTGATTTTTTAATTTTTAATTTTTAATTTTAACCCTCTTAAAAAAAGCTTAAAAGCAAATGATTCAAAATTGGATTATAATTGTTGTCCCGTCTTTACAATATTTAAGGTGCAAAGGTTGTTTAATTGTTCCAGGCAAAATTCAATAATTTTTTAAAAGTTGTCTAGTTGTTCTAGACGACCAGCCTGTTTTGGTGAGAAATTCAAAGATTTTTAATAAATGATCTAATTGTTCCAAATGACTTGATTGTTGTTGAAAAGTTCAGAGATTTTTAAAAATGATTTAAACGTTCCAGACAAACCTGTCTGTTCAAAGATTTTCCAAATGAAATTTTTTTAAAAAGTTTTTTAAAATTTGACCGTTTTGAGGTGGTTTGCCTTTTGATGGACCCCATCGAGGATTTTTCTTGTGAATTTTCAGCAAAACACATTGTTCAATACTTTAGAGTTAGATGACATGTATATATCTTTAACTGGTTTAAAATATTGGCCCACCTTTCTTCATAATCTCTTTTTTGCTTGATCGATAAGGTTTGCTATTTTTTATTTGAGTCTTCTTGGTTGTTTGGCTTTTAACACACTCGATTCGGCTCATATGAGTCCTTTTCAAGAGTATTTGTAATTTTACACAACTTAGCCTTAATGATGCTTATCGTGACTCACTTGCTACAAATTCATTTTATCACTAATTATTGTTTAGAGGATCATTCATTACTCTTACTATCAATATTTGATGTCATTGTTTATCTTGAAAGGATCAAAGTGCTTCTTGTAAAGAAAAATGCCTCCTTGTGTCACTACTAAAATCATTCTCTTTTTAATGTTACCTTGAAGAGATAAATCGCCTTCTACATACAATATTGCCCCCTTGTTCTGACCATTAGCCATGAGTGTGATTTGTTAGTGACTTAGTCAAATAATGGCTTTGAGCAACCCTTCTCTAATTTTGGCTTGGTTTTAGCGAAGAAATCTTTATCCAGAATGATTTTTGAAATCTTGAACAACGTTTTGATAACAAAAATTGTTTTGAAGTGAATTTAAAATATATTGTTTTTCAAATCTTGCAACTCCCAGGGATGATTTTGGAAAATGGATGATTTGTTCTTGTGTTAGCAATATTAAAATTGATGAAAGTACACGATGAGGTGACCTTATGTTTTTTACGAGTTTCAAAGCAAGAGGCTCAAGTAAAAACTCGAGGTTTTGTTTGAGAAAAAATTGTCTCTAGCACTCATGTTATCAGCATGAATAATAACAAGTAGCTTGTTCACGATGTCACGACTTTTATGAAAAAGTCTTTTGCATTTTTAAAGCGTCGTTTACTGGTCAATGTTGCTTTCTTGCTTGATTACAAATGACTTTTAAAGGCACGTAATGTAGACTATGACTTTCGGCTATGAAAGAAAGGGATTTATAAAGCTCAAAAAGTGTTTCAAGGTTTTTAAAACCTAGGATCACTATAATTTGCTCGACTCAATGTGTCCTTTAATAGTTTTTTTCTTTTTGTTGTTTTCTTTTATTTGCCTTTTTTATTGCTTTGGTGGGGCATCCTCATTTTGTTTTGATTATCATTTTTTATTTTGATTTGGGCATGCCTCTTAGAATTGGAGTTTTTTGGGCTCTTTCACCCTTTTAGCTTTCTCATGACTTTTTCATCAATTATCATAATTTTACTTGCTCCCAGTGTAGGGTGTGATCCTAGTCGAGATTTTTATGAAAAAAAAATATTTAGGCTAGAAAAAGGGCCACAAGGGATATATTCATTTTATAACGTGAAAGGGATAACAAAGATGATCTTTTTTTTTTATTTTAAGCGCAAGTGATTAAAACCAATAAACTTTGACCCCGTCTAGTGCAATGATTTGGACTTTGTAAAGAAATGCATTTCACAAGTACATGAGTAATGAATCCACTATATATCATTATGCATACATCTAAAATATGGCTCAAGAAACATAGTATGAGGATGACTGTTCATTTTTCAATTCATATATTCTACTTTAGAGTTTGGTCACCTGAATGAGGGAGCCGTTTGATGCATTTTTCTTCCTATAAATAAGATGTTAAAATGTTGTTTTAAATAATCATTGAATTATTTCTGAAATCAAAAGAAAGTTTAATTTTTTTGAAACTCCATTACGAAAAAGATTTTTTTGTAAAAGAAATAAGTTGAGCTTATGAGATCATACAAGGCTATAAAGGTGCGTTTGTGGGTTCTTTGGGATTCATTTTCTAGATTCTTAAAAGTGGATAATGTTAGGTTTAACACAAGAGACACAATGGAAGGAAAAACTCATTATTTTATTAAAACTTAGAAGAAGAGGCTTAACAACAAAACCTTATGCCAACATCTTAAGCCATGATTGCTAGCAAGATAAAATATAGTAGCTAAATAAAGCACATAAGAAGGTAAAGCACTTAACAACCATTAATTAGAACTTTTGGAATCTCCTAGTCATTCAAACTTCTATGAGCTCATCAAACGTGCATCTTCTTGATAGTCAGTTGAGCTAATAAAACGGCCTAATGACATTGTGGTCAACTCCGAAAAAAAGGCTTAACAACAAAAACTTTATGCCAACATCTTAAGCCATGATTGCTAGTAAGGTAAAATATAGTAGCTAAATAAAGCACTTAACAACTATTAATTGGAACTTTTGGAATCTCCTAATCATTAAGCTTTTAAGAGCTCATCAAACGAGCATCTTCTTGATAGTCAGTTGAGCTTATAAAGTGGCCTAATGACATTGTGGCTTCATATTTAGGGCATTTGATCTCTTTTTGATAATATATCTTCCATTATAGCTTGAAATGGAAAACACGCATGGAGTTGACCATTTTCTTGTTGCAACATGTTGATACTTCCAGTTTTGAAATTGAAAAGCATCACGTTAGGAAAAT
>Ga0307517_10009647_pt1 | contig 13652 bp, 10 predicted proteins | sample 23_EM_MG_FD_194515 | JGI IMG/M metagenome (GOLD analysis project Ga0307517, IMG submission 194515) | Populus trichocarpa ectomycorrhiza microbial communities from riparian zone in the Pacific Northwest, United States - 23_EM | ecosystem: Host-associated > Plants > Roots > Unclassified | place...
AAATAACAAAGTTTGGGGTTAATTGGGGGTCCAAATTGCGAGAACCTAATCCAAGGATTACATTGAAAAAGGCGCGCAAATGCAGGGGGCCAATTACAGTTTAAACCAGGGGTTTAATTACAAGACTTTCAAAACTGCATGGATCAAAACGAAAAAATGGCCGAACGACGTCGTTTTGAAGATGCTGTTCATCTTCTTCTCCTTTAAGCCAGTGACCGTTTCCGCAGTAATGGAGGGAGGAACGTTGCAGCAGTAATCGTCGTCCGTTGGCTTCAGTTATGGGCGCCTTAATGGTGGCCGACCGTTAGCCTACCGCCCGTTATCAACCCGCCGAGCCCTATATAAACCGAGCAGCACCGAAGAGGAGCGGGGTTGGCTGGTAGAGAGAGAGACGAAAGAAACCCGAAAAGTGACTGATACCAAAAAACAAGTGAACTTTTAAGTGTTTTGTTTAGAACCCCATACCAGAAGTGAACTTTTCCTCACTAGCACCGGCCTAAAATAACGAAAACCAAAACCAGCCGAGAGAGAGTACAGACAGTGTTCTGAAACAGAGTAAAGAAACAAAAACAAACAAGCCGAAACAGAGACACAGGAAAGGAATACAACGTGAGATACAAAGCAGAAGGAGTAAGAAGAAATTCGAAGGCAGAAGCGTCGCCCTCAGCAATCACGCGCAAATTCCCTGCAAAAGGACCAGGTAAGTCTTCTGCTCTGTTTTCCCAGCTTTTCATTACTTCATTTTCGCCGTCTGTTTGGAATTAATTAACAAAGGCCAGGCACGCGTGATTTGGATCACGCGTGCCTCATGTGGCCCAGCCGGGTCACTGGCTTGGGCCAGTGACCGGGCTGGGCTGGCTGGGTCTAGCCCAGCCCATGTGGGCTGAGCTGGGCCCAGCCCAAAAAATAAAAAAATAAAAAAACAAAAAAACAGAAAAACAGAAAAGTAAAAAAGGTAGAAAAAATAAAAAAATATGTATGCATGAATAAAAATAATGTAAATTTATTGGTTTATTCAATGACGTCAGAGTCAGGAATAAAAATACCGGTTTAAATTTATATTATTTTTATTCGGTGTATTTTATTTTATTTAGCTAGAAAAATAAAAAATATGTGCATGTGTAAAAATCAATTTATTTTTATTTATTTATTCACTGGCGCTAGAGTAAGGAATAAAAAATATTGATCTAATTTTTCGTAGCTACGAATTTTTACCAACGCCAGAGTTGGAATTATTCGAGCTCGAATATTCACTGACGCCAGAGTCAGGAATATTATAAACAAATCATCATAGCATAAGCGAATAAATGTTTAGCAATTTAAGACAAAACCAACAATGCAGTCTGCCTTAGACAGAACGTTTAAGGGGTGATAATATCTTCCTTTTTACGTAACCAATCCCGAGCCATAGAATCTCTGTTGACCAAGTTAGGGTTCCTAGTGACCATAATACTAGGTGGCGACTCCTCAAATAAGACATTTTCCCCTAAAAGAAGCAGATGCCAGAAATCTGTTATTTTTCCATAATCAAGAGATTATTTTTAGGGCCGCCGCGATGTCGGGTGCGACAGGTGCAATTAAATCAAATTTAAAGAGGGAGGACTGAAATGAACTTTGGCCAAAATCAGAACTTTGGTACTGTTCATCTTCTTCTTTAAATCTCTGAAATAACTGCTCAGGTTACCTACTTTGCAGCTGCATTTAATGTACCTAACGTCTACCAAATTTGCCAAAACTTGCACGAAACTGATCACCAGAAATCCCTCTACGTCCCGGTATGGTCTTCACCGGCTCACTGGAAAATAAACGGACGTGGCACCACCCCAAAGAGGCCAACTCAGGCAGCCTTCAGCTGCAGATTTGACAATTTAACAGTGCACCATGCCTACTTTGAGCCAACGGTTGAGATCCTTCTCATCTGAATCAAGGGCTGAAATTTTACCCTGGTGCAGACAAGATTACCCTCTTCCATCGCCTATAAATAGAGGTGGATTTCATGGCCTGAGGTAGGAGAAAATCGGGTCCAAAATAAGCCAAAAATCAGCTTCTCCCCTGTTTTTCTTCCAGCCAACGTTCTCTCTTCTCTCTCTCTCCCGCTGCTTCTTCAGCCCTTGAAGACCCCACAGAAACATTCCTCCTCCACCAAAAGACGACGTCTCAGCCTCCCCACTAACCCAAATCCTCACCGGCGATAGGCACAGCCACCGCGAGGTTTTCCCTCTCCTCTATGCAGATTCTCTTCTTCTGCATCTTTTTCTTTCTTCCTCCGCCACAAGTAGCCAACACTGCCACCATTCCTACCCCGACCACCATCTCCACCGCAGGAAGCCAACACAACCACCAATCGACCACCAAGTTGCCACCGCGACTCTCTCTCTTCTCCTGCCAGCCCTTCTCTCTCCTCTGCAACCTTTTCTTCTCCCTCTCACAGCCGACTCCGGCCACCATCACCTCAGTCGAAGTTTCCTGAGCCACCGTCCAGACATCCTCAGCACGTCCGAGACCCCTAAGCCAGGCAACTTTCTCTTCCCTGCGTTGCCTCCTTCTTCGTTGAGGCCGCTGCATGCAGAATTCATTTCTGCATGCAGCGGCAGAATAATTAAGTTGTCTTTAGGCCGGGCCAGTCCAACCCCTATTAAAAAAAAACAAAACAATATCCAAAAAATTTCAAAAATCATTTGAAAAAAAATTATGATTTTCTCAAATATTTTTCTATTCATTTTGCATAATATCGGGTTGTATATTTACACTGTAAAATACAAATCCGGTATTAAAATACCGGTTTTCTCCGAATATTTAAGAAAAAAACATTCAAAACATTTTCAAAAATAAAAAATATTTTGTTGCATACGGCCAAATCCTAAAACAATTTCAAGCATATTTTTCATAAAAAAAAAATTGCATTTTTTTCATGAATAAAAAATCCAAAAATGGATATCATAACCAGTTTATGATTATCCATTAGGATTTGGCCAACTTGTCAAAAATCTTTTTCCAATCTTTTTTTTAGGATCCAGATGTAGATTTTAATATTTGTGGGGTGTAAAATTATACGATAAAGTACACCTTCAGGTATTAAAGATACAAGGTGTAGAAATGCGATGCTAAAATTCAGACTTTAGAACGGCTAGGTTTTAGCCCGATAAGGTAGAGACTCTCTCATGAAGAGAGATCTACCTTGAGTTTTAGAAAAGACCAACGAATAGAAACCCGACTTAGAAAAAATAATCAAACAACAATGCAGCTTACCTTAGGTAGGGTGCACTGGGGGTGATGCGTTTTTCCCTTGCACAACCAGTCCCTTACTCAGACTCTCGCAGACCATAGGTTCCTAGTGACCATAATACTAGGTGGCGACTCCTGAACCTTAATCATAATTTTATTATTAAATCCAAAACCCTTCCCAACACACAACACCTCTCATCAGGAGGCACGATAAGAGCCTCCACCGTCGCCAGACGACGTCGCCCCGCGACAGCAAGCTACTGTAGTAGAAGACCAAACGAAGTGTTTCTCTTGACAAATAAGGTAGTGAAGTTTCAAAGGATTTATAGGGCTATTTGTTTTTACAGTTGGAACCGTGTTTCATTATTTTTTTGAAAATTTATTTGTTTGAAATTAATTTTTTGATGTTTTTGGATCGTTTTGATGTGCTAATGTTAAAAATAATTTTTTAAAAATGAAAAAACATTATTTCATGCATTTTCGAGAGAAAAGACACTTTGAAAAACAACTGCTACCATACTCTCAAACACTACTATTATCATAAATACTCCTCTTATAATCTTCTAAACTAGTAAGAGTTGTCTATCCTGGGTTTGGCTGTCTTAGAGGGTTTTTTTTATCTTATGGAGAAGTTCTTTAAAAAGTTTTCCTTTAGGTTTTTTCATACTTTTATTTATTTGGTTAATGATCAGTGGTTGCAAAGTGTTAGCATATTGCTTCTTAACATATATGGAATAGAAACAGGATGTTCAAGTGGTATCAGAACAGGTTCACTTATTTTAGAGTGAGATTTGTTTTCCCTATGGAACATGTAAACATTGACTTCGCCACCACAATTCAACAGTGAGAACTATGTCTACTGAAATGTGAGGACTAAAGCTTTCCTCAAATCATTAGTCAAGAAAGTCTGGCACACAGTTGAGCATGGTTGGACCAAGCCTGGAAATCTTTTTAAAGACTAGACTAGAGATGAATCCATTTGTTGTAATTGGAATAATAAAGGTCTGGGTGATATTTTCATAACAGTATCTCCTGATGAACTTTAAAGAATCTTCATATGTGATACATGCAAATAAGCTTAAGATATTCTTGAAGTTACTTATGAGGGAACCAAGACAATGAGAAATTACAAATTACAAATGATAACCTCAAGATTTGAGGAGATAAGAATGCTGGAAGATGAATCTTTAGATGAGTTTGATGCAAAATTTAATGATATTGTAAATTATAGGTTCAATCTATGAGAAAAATTAGAGGACTAGTAAATTATAAGGAACATTCTAAGATCCCTGCCTAAAAGATTTCAGCGTATCAATTATAGAAGAAAGCAAAGATGTAAACAATAAATTAGTAATGAATATTGAATATCCTAGTTTGTAATAACTAGGATATTTCTTTTAGCTTATGAACCTCTATGTTGAATATTTCACGCATATAATTTATATAACAATATCTTATACATAATAGTTTTTTTAACATATTTTGAATTGTTAGGATGCAACATACTACATAAAATATTCTTTAAAAATGTTATGAATTGTTTGCATAAAACATGTTAGGAACTGTTAGGTTGCCGTTGCATAAATATTATTAATTGTTTTCACGGTACATAATATTGTTTCAATTTTACCTGCAGGTATATTTTAATGAAGTATTTGTTTATGATTAAATTATTTGAACTATTTGAATGCTAGTTCATCCTTATTATATTTTATCACAAATCAGCTAAAAGGGAGAAATATTTGGCTTTGATTAATGAAAGATTATTTTTGTTATTAAAGATGAATTTATTTAAGATTGACAGTATATCCAAGTTAATTAAAGCATTAGTCTAGTTTATCCTAGTGTTAAGATTGCATACAGAAATAATTTCTTTAAGAAAATTTTTGATAAGTGACCTTTATGACTGCACATTTATGTTCATAGGAGACATCTTTAAGAAAAGACAATGGGGTAAACTAATTGAATGACTACATGCTCCATATGTTGAAGTAGTTAGGGAGTTTTATACCAATTATAATTCTTTCAATCTTTATAACCACTCCATTACTTTCATTGTTACAGGTCAAACCCTTAAGTTTTCTTTTATTGTCATTATAAAGTTATATGAACTATTTGAAATCACAGAGATCCTGCCTTTCTCCATAAAGAAATAAGAGCCCCTTCCAAGACTCAGATGATTTATTTGTTTTTTGGCCTTACAGGACCAAAATTGTATGTCAAAACATATAGACTATCTATAAACGCTATACTACCTCGTTATCGATTGTTAGTGAAATTATGTTAATAAACCTCTGGCCTATTGTAAGACATACTAAGCTGATAGTTGAGAAAGTTCAGTTTATGTATGCTATTGTTATTGATGTTTCTATCAACCTAGTCACTCACTTTATTGATGTCATACAAAAAGCTACAACAAAAAAGAAAATGAGTTTACCTTTTGAAAGATTGATAACTAGGATAACAATCATAGCCAACGTACCCTTGTTTGACAGTGAGTCAACAATCAAGATGTATGGAAAGATCTCAATTGTAATTGTTGTCAAATCTGAAGTTATGGTTAGTAAAAAGAGGTCATATCCTGAAGAGTCTACCTCTTCTAAGCATGAAACTCCCTAAACCAACCCCTCACTCCCTCTTATAATAGAACAATTGCAAGTACTATCAAACAAGTTTGATAGTTTTACTGGTAAGTGGAAACAAAAGAATGATATAGTTCATAAATTGCTAATAGATATGCAACAAGATATTATGCAGGTTGATGACAGACTTGTTCAACTCGACTTAGATGTCGAACAAGTGCATCAATTTATTGTTGATAAAGATAAGGAATAGGATTGGTAACGAACCAAGGGGGAGACAAGGATGCAGGATGCATAAAGGGAGACGAAGCAAGCAAGCAATCAGCCTTGCCAGAAATTTTTTGTTGTTCTAGAATTTTACTGATTTTTAATCAGTAATGAATATTAAATATTGAATATCCTGGTTTGTAATAACTAGGATATTTCTTTTAGCTTATGAACCTCTATGTAGAATATTTCACGCATATAATTTATATAACAATATCTTATGCATAATAGTTTTTTTTAACATATTTTGAATGTTATGATGCAACATACTGTATAAAATATTCTTTAAAAATGGTATGAATTGTTTGCATAAAACATGTTAGGAACTGTTAGGCTGCTGTTACATAAATATTATTAATTGTTTTCATGCTATATAATATTGTTTTAATTTTACTTGCAGGTATATTTTAATGAAGTATTTGTTTATGATTAAACTATTTGAACTACTTGCATGCTAATTCATCCTTATTATGTTTGGTCACAAATCAACTAAAAGGGAAAAATATTTGGCTTTGATTAGTGAAAGATTATTTGTGTTGTTAAAGATGAATTTATTTAAGATTGATAGTATATCCAAATTAATTAAAGAATTAGTCTAGTTTATCTTATGAGATATAGCGTGATTATTTTTGTAATAATCTAGTTTGTTTGGATAAATAGAAAGTTGAGATAAGTTTTATATATATATATATATATATATATATAAAGATAAATACAATTTATCCAAAGATAATTGTCATATAAGTGTTTTTGTAAACCATGAATAGCAGTTTGTTAAGAACATAACAGACTAGGAAGCCTGAAGATAATGTTCTTATCCTTATTACATGGATATGTATATAAGAAAGAACCATCATAAACGAGAGGAGCACAAAAAAGAGTGTGGCACAGGGTAAAGCAACACTTGCAGCGAAGCTAGAGTGCTCAACTAGTTAAGAAGTTACATAAAGTTTCGTAGCATATACTTTTGACACACAAGTGGAGTGTGAAGAAATTTCTCAATGATAATTGTTTGCTAAAGAGTTGAAAAGCTTGCAAACTTCTAAGAGGAGTTCATGTGTTAACTGTTAGCAACTAGATGTTCTAGTTAGGATGACAACAATTTGAAGATCATCAGGTGTTCTAGCAAACTACTGCGGTAGAAGACAAAACAGAGTGTTTGTCTTAACAAGTAAGAAGTCTACTTACAAAGAATTTGTAGTCATAAATACTCCTTTTTGTAATCTTCTAAACTAGTGAAAATTATCTATTTTGGGTTTGGTTGCCTTAAAGGGTTTTTTATCTTCTAAAGTTTTTCTTCAAAAGATTTTTCCTTCGTAACAAAATAACTTGTTCATTTAAGTTTTTTGTACTTATATTTATTTGGTTATTGACTAGTGGTTGTAAAGTGTTAGCAGATTGTTTCTTAACATACAGGTAACAGAAACAGAACGTTCAATCTTTTCACACCAAGAAATAATTAAGTGTGCATGCTAGAATTATAATTCAATCATTTATGCTAGTTTATATATTTGTTTAGTAAGCTTGCCATCTTTTTGTTATAATTACAAGTTGATATATTCTTATTATATTACATATTTATGAACTAAACATATTTTTCGTTGCCTAATTTATTTGTAAATTTTGAACAACATCAATACCAAGAACAACACAATCTATAAAATTGAACTGCTAATGTCAACACAACCCATTAACTATGCTATTTTTTAATTATTTTTCTAACTATGCTATTTAGTAGTTACCAAAAATAAGGAACCTGGCACAAATTACTTTCAATAAAATATTCGTTCGTGTACCCAAAACCATCGCTTATGATTCGGCAAGGAAAGACAGGCCAGTATCAAAACCATCATTTAGCAGCCTTTAGCCGTACTTTGTGTAGCCAGCCCTCAGAAAAGCGGCGGCTGGTCAGAGCTTGTACGCTATGTCGCCACCTGGCTCCATGCCATGCCATGCTAGCCTAACCGCTCGTTTCACAGGGCAACGAGGAGAACACAGTCGCTGTGTCAAGCGCCAACCGTTGAAGAACTTTAATTCCAGGGAATTAATTGATTCAATTATAAATGCAAGTGTGTAAAATTAGAGGAACCAAGATACCCTTTCGTCTCATCCCAGATTACAAGTCCTCGGCAGTCGAATTGCTTGATGATTAGACGTGTCTGAACATAGTTTTGTAATATTACAAGAACGAAGTTTAACAATATATGAAAACATGATGGAATCATTCAAAGCAAACTAATCCAACTGAAACATGAGAAAAGGGTGACAAAGGAAAGACCCCTCCAATGAGATGCGGTTTTTTGCACTTTACAGTCCACTACGACTTGTACAGTGACTGCATACAGCTACGACCACCCCATCCTAGAGAGCCCTAAAAGAAATACCTTGCCAATTAAATGTTTCTATAGTCGATACCATTCTCTTTTTTTCTTTATTCACAAGCCAATTTAGTGTCAAAGCTGCTCAAACAGATTGCAAAAGCCTGGAACGCAGACAAAGGATACCGGTAATCCATGGTGAACATATCCTTACCAACCTTACCAAACTGAAGAATGATCTTGTCATGATCAGACTGAACAGGCTGTGATGGAGTCGGTGCACCAGCAGCAGGTTGCGTTGCAGCAATAAGCTGGAAATTCTTGACAGATGCTACTGTCACTCTCCCACGGAAATTGAGGCACCAGCACTGCAACTGCTCATGCCATCTTGGTGCCTTGTTCCGAAGAACAAGTGGCCTCTCCTTTCCCTCTTCATCTTCTCGAGGCCCAACAATGTCAGAGAACCGGGAACTGCTAAACTCGGTTGAATTGTCAATTGATTTTGAGAAGGAAATGCTCCTAAACGAGTCTTCAAGGGAGCGTGGGAGGAGCTCAGCCTGGCCTGGGACAGACCCACCTGGCTCAAGGGATGATGCAGGGATAGAGTGCATGGTGCAGTGCATCCTTCGTGGACCCCTAGTGCCAAGCACATTCAGCTCATATGTAACCTGAGCAATGTTATAGCTGCCTGTAGGGACCTTTGGAGAAACTTTCTTCGAGTAAAACCTGCGGCTTCGACCAGGTGGTGAAAGCTGAGCATTGTTGTATGGCGGCTGTGTGTCATAAATTATGAACTTCGTACCCAGAAAATTTGACCTGAAACAATAACAATAAGCATCTCAACACAACTTCTGATGCAACAACAATTTGCAGAACCAACAATCTCATCCAAGTTCATTTGATATCTGCAACCACATATTCACAATGTTCCAATTGTGCAAAGTCATTGCAGAACTTGCTATAAAGATATCCATAGAATGGAAGCCTTAAAAACACCACCTTAAATGCTTAAAAAGTCCTTGCATATGATTCACGTGAAGCAATTAACATCAACCACGGGAAACAAACTAGCATGGCCTCCCAGGGACGGTTCAAATTCATAAGTCTAATATTTAAAATCATCAACTAGTTACATTAGTATTATGATACATGAAAAACCATCCTTAGTAGTTACATCCTCCTCGCACATTAGAAGAGAGAACAATTATCATCCCTGCCCATAGAGAAACTCTAACCACACTAAATAAAAACTCTAAACCTGATTTGTAACCTAGTTTAAGGAACTTCAACATGAACAGAACGATGCTAATTTTACTCTTGAACTAAAAGAATGTAAATATTACTTCTAAACAGCTAGTATTTGGCACCAAACACTAACTCCTATAACATAGACAAATGTAATATATTTATAATACAAATAATAGGGAAAATAAAGTTCAGATTTTTTTTAAAAAAAAACATGGATTATATGGCTTGGCAACAAGTACACCTTGTCTGGTAGATAATGGAGGATAGTTGTTAGTGCTATACTATATCGGCTCTTTAAGGGATTGCTATACAGGAATGAAGGGCGCTTGGGAGTTGGGATCCATAGAAAATTTTAACTATAACTATATTCAATCTTCATGTCCGAAAATTGGCCTATTTTCAGGCAAGACAGTGCAGACAATAGCTGGTCAAGCTTAGGACTTCAGCAAGTCAGCAAATATTGGCCTTGAAATTAACTCTTACCTCAGTTTTCCAATATAAGTGCTGCTTGATCTTGATATGTTATCTGCATCCATGGAGATAACATACTCCGTGCATGTGGTTCTCCGGGTACGTTTTGCAGACAGAAGAAATTTCCCGTTTTCAACAAGCAAAGCTGCATAGGCATGCCATTAATCAACAGCATATTCATATAGAAGATAGGAAATTAGGAAAACTGTGTCAAACAGCTTCAGCAGCTAAATAGAATATTACAGGAAATTTTATCATATTTAGGAACGGATAACTTGGATTGAATACAAAAATAACTGGACAAGGTATTGGATTCAAGAAAGCTCATGAGGACACATTTAATAGCGAGAAAAGTCACCTGACAATACAAAACACCACTACTTCACATAAAAAATTCAATTAACCAGGATTTACAATGTGCTTGGACATGTACATGAGTGTCCATGCACGCACACGAGTGTGTAAGTGAGTCAGAGAGGACATCGAGAGCACATCAATAAGAAATTTGGAGTACTGATACAACTTGCATCAACCATGCTGGTTTCTTCACAACAGAGAGGATGAACTACTAAAAATCAGAACTATGCTTCTAGCTGGTCAGTTTGACAAATGGCATGAAATATGATATTCATTCTGTTAGGAAGAATAAGCAGCGGGGCTATGCATTGTGGTAAAAGGTTTAGTAACAGCAAATTATCCAGTTACATCAGCATAAGATCATGATTTACAAAATAAAGCAGAGATAAGCTCACCAGGGCTAAGGCAAAGGAAAAGATGGTAAGTTAATTTTGATTTGTCCCTCTTTATGAAGCACTGGATAGTTCCATCTCTGGGCCCTGGCTGTAAATGGTTAGAAAAAAAGATTTTTATCAATTATCATTTTGAAACACACAAAATCCTTTATTTAGATCCGTGTGTTTATGCTCAGGTGAACATCTTGCAGATTCGAAAGCCAGTTACATGCACTGAACATTATAAAAATTTCTTTAAATATTGATATTACACAGGCAAGAATAAAAATGCAAAGATCTTACCTGCTTTAGGGAAACTGGGAAAGTGATCTTGCCAGAGAACTCTGGATTTCTGACAATTTCTTTGCACATTTCTCTCCAAGCACTGCACACAGCAGCACAAGCAACAACATGCTTGCGGGCAGGCCATGTGCTCTCACTAGCCTCCAACCTCTTGATCACATCCCGCAATAACTCAGGAGGAAGACCAGCCCAACGACTATTCTGGATGACCACTGGCTGGTCATGCAGCTCACAAGCTGAGCTATGAGATTTCCCTCTGTGATGACCTGGCAGCCTGACCTCAAAACTCCGCCTCGACAAGCTCCCAAACCCATCCCTCATGTCACGAACTATACTACGGAATGACATTTCCTCTAATATACTTGCAGAATAAGTTAATACACGCTTCAATGTGATCGCATGAATTATATTTACAGTCAAGTGTATGGATGATCACAAACCAGAACACGAGTGCACAACTGCAAATCAACAAAAATTGTTTTAAATTCCAGCTATAGCTACAATGCTTACTATAAAAAAAAGAATAGAGATAGATGACAGACAAGGGAAAAGCACTAAGCAAGTTAAGAAGATTCCTATAAAAGAAAAGACTACATGGAACAAAAGCACCTAAACTGTCAGATATGTTTTAAACTAACCCTTAAAATCCAAATTGCAATCGGTTCAAATCTATCTTCCTAAATAGTACACTCTGGTTCAAATTAAGAATCTCAAAAAAAGGAAGCAAACCCATTTGCCAATTAATTCAAATTCTAACTTCATGAATCATGAGAACTTATTCAAATAAAGAATCTAATAAAAAAAAGTGCAAACCATATCCCCAACGCCGTAAATTTTTTTTTTAAGAAAAAAAAAGGACTTTAACTGGGTCTTAAGTTAGGGTTCATAGATAGCAGAACCACCAGAACATTTTGGATGAGTTCTTCCAAAGTATATTTACAGCAAGAAACAACCCTCAACCCTGAGCTTCTAAAGTTTATCTGCTGAAAAAAAAAATTCTTTAAGAAGTAATCACTAGAGTTTATCAAGTGACGTAATCAGCAACACGAAGAGGGATGATGCCTTAACTTCTGCTATTACCGAGCTTCTTCCTTTTGTCTTAATTTTTTTTGTGAAAATACGAAATGAAGATCATCGGACTAGAATTCTAACATGTCTGAACTCTCAACTAGGCATTTCAGGTTCGAGTAAAAACAGAAACAAACTTTTATACCACAAAAACTGATCAAATATCCATTCTTCCACTTTTAATCTTCACCGATCAGCAAAGATCAGAACTTTTTCATACAACTCTGCCGCAGAAACAACACTTTATCCTCACCCATTCACCAAATTTACAAATGCTTAAATTATATACAAAAAAATGTCCAAATGTTTAACAAAACATGAAAAGAAATAGCTAAAAAAGTTCAAAAATCACGATTAAAAAACCAACTTTATTATCCCAGGTCAGAGAAATAAAATCTTTCACCAATTATAAAAATAGAAAGAAGAAATTGGGTCCTTATTTCTTGTCAAAGACTCGAAATTTGGACTTTTTCTTGGTAACTTTCTGGAGAAACAAACAGAAAAATCTCCGAATCTAAGATACAGATCTTGAAAAAGAAACCAAAAGGAGAGAGTAACAGAGACAGAGAAGTAGAAGTGCAGGCTGTAGAGCATAATAGCTCACCACTCTTCCTCTACTGTGACAGATCCTTACCTTTACAACACTATCGCTCTCCCTCTATCTGTTTTCTCTCTCTTGTTTCTCTCTCTAGAGACGGCTCCATCAGCAGGAACAGGCGGACTTGAAATTTGATTAAATCAAGTTCATAAGAACAAGCATGGAATAGGGAGTTAGCTTCCCTTTTTATGATGTCTCTTTTTTTTGAATGCAGAGGAGCACTTGTAATTAGTTTAACTTTTTTTTTTTTTTTTTTTAATAATGCGGTGCATTTCTTTCTTTTGTCAAATTATGTTTTGGTCCTCGAAACAGTTGACCTTAATTTTCGACCAAACCCATACCTTCGTCCCTCTACTTGTTTCAAAACGTTGGTCAGATTCATGTGTTAATGTCTCGGTCAATGTGGCCCAATTGAGATGACGTCAGTGAATTTGGATAGTGTTATTATTTTCTGTACACATATTTAGAAATTAATTTTTTGGTGTGATATATGAAGCTAAAACGTGGATCTCACTTCCCTTGTCCACGCTCTCTCAAGAGGCACGATGTTTTTTTAAAAAAAATGAATAACTAATAAATTATTAGTTTAGAGAATAAAGATGAAGGGAAGAAATTAGTAAGAAATTTATCTTCTTCTTCTTCTTCTTTTTCTTTTCCTTTCGTTTTGTTTTTATCATGAAATTTACCTTTGCTGTTAGGAACTTTAATAATTGCATTTTTTTTTCATTGATTCATTCTAATTTATTGAACTGCCCTCCAACACGAGTCAAATCAAGTTTTTTAAAATTCAAAAGAAATGTCATGAACACAAGGAATTCTTTAGCAATGTTATTAAATTAGA
>Ga0307517_10009648_pt1 | contig 13652 bp, 12 predicted proteins | sample 23_EM_MG_FD_194515 | JGI IMG/M metagenome (GOLD analysis project Ga0307517, IMG submission 194515) | Populus trichocarpa ectomycorrhiza microbial communities from riparian zone in the Pacific Northwest, United States - 23_EM | ecosystem: Host-associated > Plants > Roots > Unclassified | place...
GGGGACGTCGAAATGGGAAGGGAAGGACGAATCCGATTAAAATAGCCTAGAAAGAAGTCCCAAAGATCCAAGCTCTTGATCCCCGCAGCCTGCTGGCGCCGATGAACTGTAAATTGAAATGAGCACAGGTATACATCTTATATCGTCACCGACGGTATGTGGAACCAATTGGGACAAGTGATGAATTCGGGGTAGCACGAGCTCCTCGGAAGATTCAGCGGAAACTCCAACCTTGTAGATGTAAGACCGTGCGTTCAACACATCTCAGGCCCTCCTGCCACCGGGTAAAGCTGTGTAGAATTCTAGGACAAGCTCTTGCACATCTTCGGTTCGAATATCTCTGCTATTCGGGACGGAAGAAGCCGTCCACTACTCGTGGCCATGGGCAAATTGCTCTATATTTGTGTGTAAAAAGTGGGGCACACTTCGGTATTCGTTAAAGAACTGTGATGTGTCATGATAGTTGGCAGCTTCACTTCCGGGAGAAAAAAACCACAGAGCATGTAAGCCATCTTCAGACGTCAAGAAGTTGAGTACTTGACTCGGAGGACTCGGAAGTTATGTACTGAATGTTTTGTTGCCTGGAATGCAAGTTGAGTTTGAGTTGAGGAATATCACGTCACCCCCGCTCATGAGTTTCCCATCAAACTCCCATGACCTCGTTCTTGCTCTGCATTGCCCTTATAATAATATTCCATCGTGATAAGAATAATAGAAATGCAAGAAGCTGTACGGACACGCAGAATGCCTCGGAGGAATGGAAGTGTACTATGGTGATGTCGAAATCCTGACTCAGTCTCCGACCAAAATCGCAAAGGTAGAAATTTCGATTTTCGCCTTGGCCGCTGGAGCCAATCTTGGAACTGATGAGTTGTTGGGCTTGAGCCTTTCATCCCCTTCTTTTCTTCCTTGTGCAGGGCAGTTTTCAAGTTCGTCTTCGATGACCTCCCTTGATCACCAGGGTCGTCCTATGCACCGGACCCTGACCAGCACGACCGGGTGGCCATTAACTGAAAAAATTCTTGGAATGAGGCGATATCTCGCTCACAAGTCTGCCCCACAAGTTCACTCTCCTAATTCTGCAGACATTTCATCTCCCAACTGACAAAAATACGGGAAGTCAAAAATAATTCACAGATTTCGAAATCGGCCGTGTAATAACAAGCCCTTTAATTTTTCTGCGGCGCCTCAGACATCATACACCCTCCGAACTCTACCAGCCTATTGAATTTCGACTCCACCAAGCCCAAACACCTTTTGTCGGAGACAGCCAGCCTGAGATCTTGTCAAAGCGACGGTTTCAACAATGCGTCGCTCCTATTTCCTTTTATGATTATTTCCTTTATTGTATATTACCCTTTTTTCTTCACCCGCTGATCACTGCTGATCATCTCCCCGCCACTTGTATGTTTTGGTTCGTGGACTTTTACCTATTATTCCACCTAGTTACAAGTGGCTCATTACTTTAGTAGAATACAGTTAAAATATCCGACCGTCTTTCAATATATGCGTTACGTCCTCATTCCGATCCTGAACGTATGAAAGGAAGTGCAGCAGTATCCCGGGCAACTGTCAGTATGATTAATGGGAGCATCGGGAATTAGGTAGACACGAAGGACTAGTTACTGTTACTGTGTTACAAGAGCTTCATACGGAAACGGACCGCACCTAATTTTTACAAGAATCAAATGTTGCCAAGTCGGAAACGTGAATGTGTATATTCAAACATTCCGAGGTTCTGTCAACATTGATGCAGTCTTGATCACCATATGATCATCTTTGGTGGCCATTTGAGCGGCGTAAGTGGTGGTGGGCCTCCACTTCGAAGATGTACGAGGCGTCGTCTCTTCCAGCAGGCGGTCCACTTGTTCAAGGGTGAGTCCCTTGGTTTCCGGTACAAGGAAGTACGCAAAGACGAAACCACACGTGCAGAGACCGCCCCACACGAAGAAGACGTTGGATTTGAGATCACCTCGGTCCTCACCAACCATGTAAGGTGTGATAACGGCGATAATGGTATTCCAAAACCAATTGGATGCAGTGGAAAGGGCGATACCGCGGGAGCGGATGGAAATAGGGAAGATTTCGCCAGTAACGACCCATGCACCAGGTCCCCACGTGGATGCGAAGAAGAAAATGTAGATGCAGATGAAGGCGATCTGGGCATTGACGGCACTGACGTTATCGGCGACTGAACTGCCATTAACTGTGTGGGTATGGTTGAAACCGACGGTGTCGCCGACGATGGCAACAATGAACTGGCAGACAAGCATTCCAAAGGCACCCCAGATAAGAAGAGGGCGACGACCAAATTTCTCGATAGCCCAGAAGGATACAGGGGTCGACAGGACATTGATGAGCGTAAAGATGAGGGAGGTGAGGAAGGTATTGCTGATGGCGTTCGTTGACTTGAGGAAAGGAGTAGAGTAGTAGAAAATGAAGTTGACACCCGTCCATTGCTGCATCATGTGGAGAGATGTTCCCAGAATGGTGCGACGAAGGTTGCTCTTGGCTTCCCATAAGCTACCAGTGACGCAATTGGCCCAACTAGAGAAATAACCTTCGTTGGAAATGACCTTGCCCTCGTACTCGGCGTTTGCAATGATTTCTGCAAGTTCACCCTCAACGAATTTAGAGTTTTCTGGTTGGCCACGAAGAATAGATAGCGATCGGCGCGCATTCTCGAATTTGCCGCGCTTCACGAAATAACGAGGAGATTCGGGGAGGAGGAATAAACCCGTTGCCAAAATAAGACCCCAAGCCAATTGGAGGGCAATGGGAATACGATATTGGCCAGTGTCTTCACGGTTCTGGGTGGCATAAACGATGACAGAGGCAAGGAGGAGGCCGGTTGTGATGCAGAATTGGTAACCAGAAACCAAAGCACCACGGACTTTACGTGGACAGATCTCGGACATGTACATGATGATGGTTGCGGAGATATGACCGACACCGAAACCTGCGATGAGACGTCCAGCAACGATGAGTCCGAGAGCTTGAGTTGGGTTGTTTACGGTAGTTGCGGTCTGGACGATCACACCAACCATGTAAGTCACGCATCCGATGATGACGGTCGTACGACGACCAAAGAAATCGGCTAGATCGCCTGCTAAAACAGCGCCTGCACTCGTGTGCTGTGTCAACGTATGGAAAATATCAGAATGACTGTACGACTCACCAAAGAAAGTGCCACCCGAAAGAATGGACACGATGAGAGATTGATGGGAGCTCGTCAATGCGGTGGCTCCTTCGCCTTCGACGGCCTTGATGAACAGAGTCGATCCGCTCACACCGTTGATATACCCTGAATCATATCCGTACAGCAGGCCTCCGAATGTGGCAAATGCGCACATCAGGTAGGCCTTCCATGTCACTGGGGCTTCGAGGTGATCGATGTCGTTGGTAGTGGCAAGGTCCGCCATTGCTGGAAAATGTATCAAAAAATGATGAGAAATGAGAGGGGAATGTGTACCAGGCCACAAGCACAAAGAACCATGGTTGAAGATTGAATTATAAGAGAGCTACACTATTTTTGTGATGAGAAAGTCGGATGGTTGCGGAAAGAGAAGATCATCGTCTATTTATGTACACTCGGTAACACAGTTTTAAAATTCACATACGAGGCCTTTACTGGCCACTATTCGTGACTGCCTTCCAGCTGCCTCCACGAATGTGGAGAATTTCTCGCCTGCACAAGAAGCTGGTTGAAATTTGAATGGTTGATAAATTCTACTGACCTCTTCTGAAATAGGTGTTTTCAAGTCTGTCACCGTCCTCAAAGATCGACGCAATGAAGTATTCGGTATAGTGTTGAACACGCCGGACGCTCGCTGGACACCCTGTTCTCGGGAATTCAACATGGCGAAGAACGATGCTGTGTAGACTACATAAAAGTTATCAACATCGGTATCAAGGGTTCTTGAAAAAAAGGCTCACGCTTGGTGCCAAAAGCTGCGAGAGAGATACCGATGTTCGTTTGGGGCAGCAGGTTATACTATAACGGAGGTATTACATAGGAAGCCCAAACCGCAAGGGTACACACACCGAAGCCAACGCCGCAAGCGACCAAGAACTAGACAACGTTCTGTAAGATGCAAGGAGCAGGGATAAAAATGTAATGGATACCTTGTGAGTAGACCGGAGCTGATCGTGTATTGAATCACCTTTGAAATCTTCGAGTTAAGATTGGTGCTGATGTTGCACCTGCTCTTACGCAGATAGTAACACATAGCAGCAGAGATCACAAAGTCGATGGATGTCGAAGTGCCTAAAGCGGTGTTGACTGCCCACTACTAGGAAGGTTAAGTATCCGATGCAAAGAGGTAGAGAATTCTGACCGCCGACACCTCCAGCTCCGCAAATGTATGCAAACGAAAACTGCATAACGTCAGGAGTTAGAGTCATCATAAGCCAACGGGATTCAACTTGCATGACAAATATAAGAAGAAAGCCCACAGCTAGAGAACAGATCAGGGGATGTGCTTGTTGATGTCTTGAATATGATGATTCACCAGCACCGGCGGCAACTGCCAAAGCTACGAAATATCCCAATATTCCCTTGTAATAGCCGCTAACTGATCAATTACTAAGTGACGATTCCTACCGGAAGAATGGACCACGAACGCATCCACACACGATGAGCGTACAATCTAGGCAAGTCAATTTAAAACCCTATAAATGTAATCAATATTTGAACGCACGAGTGTACGGAGAGGATGACCACAACGTTGAGGAGGGCCTGTAGCTGCTCCTTTCGTGGTGAGGTACGATGGGAATAGACGACTACAAAATAAATACCTTGAACGACCAGAAAATAGTTTTCAGGGCCGGAATATTCCCATATTCGGTCACACTGTAGATGTAAACCGCATGAACGAAAAAACCGAGGTGTAAAGCATCCAATAAGCTGAATCAAAGGTAGATAAGTAAAATCCTGAACCCAAGGGCGAGTGAAATACCACAGAATACCAACAGCACATTTGTTGAGAATCGGGTCTTGTCGATAGTTATGGTAATACACGTACGTCTGAGCGAGTGTGGTGCCAGACAATCTGCCATGATAGTTCAGTAGCTTTATTGTACAGAAACCATTGAGCATGCATTGCGGCACCGACGACACTGAGAAATGTAACTCCTAGTGTGTTGTCCAAGGTTGCAGCCATAATACTGAAGGTTCAATAAGGTGTGTTCGTGAGTCGACCAGGAAAGGATGAAGTTAAAACTCGCCTGTTAGATGGGTTATCAGTTGGGGGTCTGAATCCAAGAGATATCCGGGACAGGAAGGGATGAGTGACCACCCAAATGTAATCATGCAGTGTTGACCACGAATAGCGAGAACTTTATGGTCACGTAGGCCCAACATCGCGTGTCTCTCGTATCTTTTTATTCCCAGCTTGATCAAAGTATAGATAGCGGGTATGTAAGATCGTGCTGGCGCCTTGCGTAGAGCCGCAGACGAACGCCCCTTTGGCCAACTTGGTTTACAATCAGGGTAAGTAATGTTGAATGTATGTAGCCGAGTGAGTTGGAGAACAAGATTTACATGTCGGAAAAGATCGGGCTTGGAAATATCAGCAGGTAAGATCCCGTTGATGTGATGACGTATACATTGTCAAACAAGCATATGTGTCCTACTTCTGTCTCGTTGTGTCTTGTGAAAGAATAATGTCAGACCAGGTTTTTTTGTGACGTATTCGCACCACAAATCCACGTCTGGTGAAGTATGACGTCACGTCTCATAAATACTGGCTGCTCAGGCCCATCGGAAATGCCATGGTTCCACCAGAAATATGGATAGCGACAGCACATTTTATTCCGTCGAGCACCCTCCGCAACCTCTACTCCGTAAACTCTGTATTTCTGAATCTGGCACTCGATATCAGGTACAGTGACATTTTACTCACTGTGTCGTGGACTCGGAATACTGCCAAATACCTAAAACACCTCAAGTACGAATTATCCTCTTTCTTTCCTGGTCTGTCTCATGTTTGTCCTTCTATAGTCATCCCCACATCGCCTATCGTGTAAAGCGAGTTACCCTATCCTCCAATTTCGACGAGTCGGACTGTTTGGGTCCCCTTGAACGGGCCACGCTAGCATCGTACTTGCCTTTCAATCTTGGTCGGTTCATCGACCCCATTCTACACAAAAGATCCAACCTCAAGGGATGCCATACATTGATGCAAAACATCGTCCTCAACTTTCCGAATATTTCATCCCTCATGATTTCCGACGGCTCTCATCCCTCTTCTCAGAATAAACCAGACCCAGTCCTCGTGAATGCGTACACCGCTTGCGCTTCAAACCTCCGATCTCTCACCCTGCTCCCTCACTCGGGCAACTTTAACATTACTTTCCCACCAGACGCTTCCGCCTTCACGTCATTGGAGGAGGTTACACTCAACTTTTTTCCCCACCCCGACCGTATTGCCGACGTTGGAGCTGCCTCGACGTTCTTCCAGGCCATCGCTTCCAGACTAACCACTCTGAACATCACATACGGTGACACCTCCGATGAACCCTTTCGACTCTTTCCTCGTCAAAGGGACCGTCCAGCATTTCCGAAACTCACAAGCTTTTCACTCTCTCACTCGGTGCCTTCCAACTTGCCTAGCTCAAATATCACCCAATTCCTAAATCAACACGCAGAGACGCTCAGACACCTCCGTCTGCAACACATCTCATCTAAATTGTTTCCTCTTCCAGTATTGCCTTACCTCGAATCTCTCCACATCCTAGACGGTTCATCATTTCGGTTGAATCAACAATTGCCGTCACGGGAGGGTCTGGATGCTGCTCGGGTCTTCGTCCAGCATTCCAGAAGTACCTTGACAAGTCTCGGCTTGACCCATTGTTTATTTAACCTTCATGACCTCGGTACGCTACTGGATTTTATACCACCCGAAGCAGGAGGACGGCTAAAGAGCCTGAATGTAACTGTTCAGGTCCTGAGTCCCGACCTGCTGGATATGTTGGCGGAGAAACTCCCACAACTCGAGAGGCTGATAGTCAAGGCTGCCCGTTTGAGAACCAAGGATGTCCAGATTGAGGGCAGTAGATGTGATTTTGAATATTTGGCACAAGAGGTAAATACTTGTTTCCGTGGGTCCGCCGCGTTCTGTCCACCAATCTGATGTCGTCTATCATAGGAAATTATACCATTTCTTGTTGAGATGAAAAAGCGTTCGTACTCGAGGTGGGCCTTGAAGTCAGTCGGACTTGATGGCTTTTGTGTGAGGCCAGCTATGGCGATGATGACTTTGGCGCCATTAACGGGGTGTGTTCCACGTCTCGTTGAGATTGATGCCGCGCATATGAAAATGTGGAGGGAGCCGGGAAGTACTACTTGGATGCCAGTTGCCTTGGACTCGTGTGATTTAGGATTAGCCCCACAGGCCTTGAGAGAAAAACCTGTATTGTAGAGCAAGTTGACACGTAAAATCACTAGAACAAGTCATAGCCAAAGTCAATTTTCCTGACGAGGGCATGGGTTAAAATGTAAATCATAGGTTTTGTGGGTAGAGAAATTAAGGATATATAATACCCCTCGATCCAAGTTAACTGTCACTAAAAATATAATACCGCACCAAAAGACCATATGGCGACATACCGCCGTACCATTCTGTACCGTAAGATAAAAGATAAAAGTGCGCCTCCCCAATCTTCCCACCGAAAATCAGCCCAACCCCCCTACCGTCTTCGCCTCCTGCGGGTGCATCTGGTAATATAAACACCCTCGCTGCTGCACTTCCCGATCTGCGGGTCACACAGTTGACTGGCTCGTCGACGTAGCGAGGTCTATCTTGGATCCAAGGGGAAATGGTGTTTTGTTCATATTTCAGACGGGAACGGTTGACCTCTGGTTGGACCGGGAGATGGACGGTTCTTGGAGGCAAGTGGTGGCGGGGGAGCAGTTGATGTCAACGATCTATGAGTACCGTCGACTTGACGGCCGAGATATGGAGCTCACAAGGATCTGTGATTGTGAGTGAAATCAGCCCCGAGACGAGTCGTGATCTTCGAAATCAAGAAACAGAGTTCCGCGACACAGTTCTTGCACTGCACCCCGCATGTGTTGTTTCACGAGATTCGAGAACTAGAATGCTGAGGGCGACCCAATGTGTCCGATATATCTTCCAACGTTTCACTGGTCTCCGCACCCCAGTGAAAACATATCAGCAATTCCTCTCAATTTGCTTTTGGACGGCATCGCGGAAACATTCGGCCTGGGATTCTGGAACATTCGAAATGTAGGTCTCCTTTGCTTGTCCACTACGTCGCATTATGTAATGAGCTTGGACTCTGCAGAACCAATATAAGGTCCACCTTTTTGATGAAGAGGACGAGGAGCTGAATAGTATGGGCATGCCACGGAAGGAAGACGACCCGAACCTCCACCGCTATCTCATTACTGTCAAGGCTCCACCCGCCCCTGGCGTATTCAAATGGCACTACGTCCAGTGTGTTTTACGACGCTTTGCAACAGAAGAATATCGATCTATAAACAACATAGCACACTTTGTCTTCCCATTAATTCCGTACAAGAGAGATGAACCAGAAGGGGCCATCGGAGAACAATAGACATCGAGAGTATGATGAAGTTGCGAAGACTGTATTACATAACCGTGACGCGTGATCCTGACCAGACTCCCACCAAACATTACAGAAAGCATTATCTTGTACGCGTTATCTGACCTTGATGAAGCCCATACTCATCGTTTTGTAGCGAGGCAATGCCAATTCTGCAATTCACCCCATTTTCTTCTCTCGTGCAGCCATCATTTTGGCACAAACTAACAGAACTCAAGATCGATGTCCTGAAGTTGTCAGAGGAAGCCGTCCCATTGAGAGGATCGTACATGATCGGCAGAACCGTGAAGGATAGGGAAACAGACCAGGAGATCGCGTTGCCATGTAGTTTGACTATCGGTGGCAATGGATTTGAGGATGATTTCAAGTGAGTACCGAAGGCACTGATCGTGGGGTTAAATCAAATTTTCAAAACGTCAGATCTCCCCATGGATCGGTCGCTGTGACAGGTGTTGTAAAGAATTTCAACACCGTCGAAGAATTTAAAGCTGCCGATAAGACGGCCTTGTTCAATCAAGAGGCACAATTGGTTTGTGATCCCTCAGGCTAGTATCTCTGTTCGACGCCTGACTGACTCCGTTGTTCTTCAGATCTGGGACCACATCCTGAAGACGCGTAATACAGCTCAGCTTAACAGGTTCGTTGCGATTACCTTCGCCGACCTCAAGAAATACAAGTATTACTACTGGTTTGCCTTCCCTGCGTTTGCAGCCAAGCCAGCATGGGAGATTGGAGATGAAGGATGGACAAACGCTGGGGATTTGTTGGGCCAAGATGGTGTATGTTCTTTTTTTATTGTTTGGGATTGCCTTTGATGTTGTTGGTCCTTGCCCTTAGCTCGCTTCAATTGCTTCTAAACTTCGCACATATACCTCTCCTTATTTCCTTGTGCGGAAAGACGCGTCGGGCGTGGAAATTGCTCCTGTTGAAGAATATGAAACGTATTTTGCTTCGGTGTCTCCTTCCAAGGCAAGTATCAACAATCTATGATCCTCGTTCACTCCTACAACGTTTCGCAGCAATTTGTCGGATTCATCGATCCCTCCGCCGACACCTCCAACCCCGGTTGGCCTCTTCGTAACCTCCTTGCATACCTCCGTGCGCTCTATCCATCAAAGACCTCTACACTTCAAATCCTTCGCTGGAAAGATGCCGAATCTTCTGGCCTTTCAGATGGATCGTGGAAAAGTCAAATCGGGACCATCAAAATCCCTCCTGCAGCAGATGCCAGTGCAACGGTCGATCCGACTGTGAAACCTGCCGCTTTTGGATGGGAAAAGAATCCCCAGGGTAAGCTTGGGCCAAGGATGGCGGATTTGGCACCAATGATGGATCCAACGAGGTAGGTGGCCTCTCGATTCTCATATGTTACTCGTTAATCGTCTCTACATGACAGGCTAGCTGCCCAAGCAGTTGATTTGAATCTGAAATTGATGAGATGGCGTATTTTGCCTCAGCTTGATCTCGACAAAATGTCTTCAGCTCGCTGTCTTCTTTTAGGAGCTGGGACGCTTGGGTGTTATGTGGCCCGTGTTCTAATGGTACCCCTTTTCTGCATGAAAGCGGTGGTGAGAGATTAACTCAGATTCCAGGGATGGGGTGTACGAACGATTACGTTTGTTGACTCTGCGAAAGTTTCCTTCTCAAATCCCGTCCGTCAACCCTTGTTTGAGTTTGACGATTGTCTAGAAGGAGGAAAGCCCAAGGCAGAATGTGCGGCGGCGAATTTGAAGAAGATCTTCCCCGGTATCGTAAGTTTTGAATTCAGATCCCTCTAAGACCCTATAACTCATTTGGCACACAGAATGCGACTGGTCATGCGCTTTCCATTCCGATGCCTGGTCATCCAATCGCGAACAACCCAACCTCACTGGCAAGTGCCAAAGCAGACGTTAAGAAACTAGAGAAACTCATCGACGAACACGATGCGGTGTTCTTGTTGATGGATTCAAGAGAGAGTCGATGGCTTCCAACCGTACTTGGTGCTTCAAAGGGAAAGGTATTTTTGACATCTTTTACATCTCTTTTTTTGATCTCCTTATGCGTCAATTTAGATCGTCTTGAATGCTGCTCTTGGCTTCGACACATACCTTGTCATGCGCCATGGTGCAAGGGCTTCGTCTTTGTCAACTGCCCACGACGGTAAACCGCATCAGAAACTGGGCTGTTATTATTGCAATGACATTGTTGCACCCGCTGATGTGAGCAGTCGAACCTCCATTTTTCCTATCAGTAATTAAGGGTCGTTATCCTAGTCCCTCAGCGATAGAACCCTTGACCAGATGTGCACCGTGACACGTCCGGGACTCGCCCCGATTGCGGCTGCCTCCGCGGTAGAGCTCCTTGCTTCCCTGCTGCAGCATCCCGACGGGTATGTGTTCTACTAAATTTTCTATTCAATGAGGCATATTCTCAACCCTTATCAGAGTCTACGCGCCAGCGCCTCCGCATACCACAATAACAAACTCATCAACAGCAGCAGACGACGAAAGTGCGAACGGCGTTCTCGGTCAAGTCCCACATCAACTTCGTGGATACCTCGGTCAATTCAGAACTATCCCGCTCATAGGCGCCGCATACGACAAGTGTACGGGATGTAGTGAGACAGTGTTGAAGGCTTACGAGAAGGAAGGTTTTGAGATGTTGGTCAAGGCGTTTAATGATGTGAAGTATCTGGAGTCTTTGACTGGGCTTGATAAGTTGTTTGATGAGGGCGAGGCGGCGTTGGAGAAAGTTGATTGGGATGAGGAAGATGATGATTTCTAGCCTGAAGAGCTATGCTTCTGTCATTTTAACATTGGATATTAGGTTACTATGTACAACAAAGGAAGAAATTGCAACATAAAAGCTTGAATTAAATTTCTGATGCCCGGCTCTTGGTGTCGGGGGACACTCATCATGGGTCTGGGCATAATTTAAAATCTCGGTCGATTGTTTTCTCTTCCAGTGCCTACCACTATTGGTTTCCACGAGTTGGTGGGCGAGTTGCCTCTCAGGTGGTATTACAATTCCTCAGATGAGGTACCTTTCAAACGGCGGTAGGAAAATGCATTCTCCCCCAAGCTACTTATTAAAGTTTAAAAATTTGTAACCCATGTGTTATCTTCGTCGCCATCGGACATATTATCACCGTCACTTTCTTTCCGTCCAAATGCATAACAGCCCATACGTCGGTAAACTCCTACAAGCTCGTGAATATCATTCCAATTGCCATCCTCATAATCGATCTGCCGTAGACAGGGGAACACTCCCAGTAACCCCAAAGCCAATATGGAGGATGCATCACAGCTCGGCGGCAATGGAATTTTCCCAACGTAGATCGTCGTGACAAGACACAAATCAGATGAAGGGGTTTTGAGATCCGACAAGCCGAGTGCTACTTCCCAGGATGTCGTGCGCACCTTGTTTACGAACAGGGTAGGGTTGAAGTGAATTAGTAGCTCCGTTAACCGTGTACATCGGCGGGATATAGTATAAAGGCTTTTGAAGGTGATTTGCGAAGGGACCATGCAAGGATAGCCGCCGAGGGACAAAACCACAAGACACGGCATTGCTTTAGTCAACAGATCGATATCATCATCTGTCAAATCAGAGGTGTAGCAGCGGTCAGAGCATTCGGAGGACAGTGACAAGGTCGTGAGGTTCTTGAACGAGAGATTGTGGGCAATAATCCGTGGTGTGATTTGAAACATTTCTGGAGCCTCCACCATAAATACTTGTAAGGATTCGTGCATTCCGCATCCGGTCATCGTTTCTTGGAATGTCTTTATGAATCGCTCGACGTCCGACCGCGGACACTTGATGTCGATGCTCGTCAGAACTGGGTTTCTGATAGATGGCAGTAGTTTCAACCAGGTGAAGTCCCCATTGCACTCGACATCTAATTCTCGAAGACTTGGGAATACGAGAATGGGTAGAGGGTCTGGAAGCTGAATTAAGTTAGCGACAAGCCATAATTCCTCTAACGACGGGAGCTGAATGACGTGTCTGAGCGCAGAAGCAGATATGGGCGAGTCAACTTTGAATTTGCGAAGACGGTAGTTGCACTGCATCAACAGCTGGGAGGATGCCTCTTCCATTGGGGTGTCGTGGTACAGTCGACCGCCATTCCAGGTGTCGATTTCGATTTTCAGTATGTTGGGCAATTTGGAAAGACATTTTAAGATCGGGGGTAACATGGGACTTGCGTTACGGTGAACATGAATTTCGATCGACCTCAATGAGGGCGAGATGAACAGTGATATGAATGGAAGAAACTTCTCGTTGCTGATCCAATCCAATGATATGAGATTGGGAAGGAGAGGACCAGGAGAGTGAAGTTGAAGTACATGAAGAGCAGTTGAGGAGAGGCCCGGACAGTGGTAGTTGTAGTTTTGCCTCAGGTATTGAACCTTTGACGCGTACCGCTTTTGAAATCGAATCCATTCTGCTTGGGTCGGGGCTCTTTTGAAAAACTATTATGAATTAATCACAAGTCTTCCGAACTCATTGTTGTACTTGCCAGTTTTCGTTCCTTGACTCGGATTTCCCAAACCTCTGGAGGGAGACATTTGACCAAGGGCACGAGAGTGGAAACGCGTCGCCAAATCTCTCCAAGTGCCGGTTCCTCAAGAGACTTGGAGCAACTCGCCAACGCGACAGCTGATGCCTTCTTCCCGTCCCTTACAAGGATTGCAACGATAGCACTTACAATCTCGTTGACCGCCCAGCACCTGTGTGCCATCTAGAAACCTGTAAAAAATGATTAAGGTCCAGTCAGTCTCACGAGTGCGAACCTCATGAGAATGGAGTTGCTTATTATTTGGCTTGTTTGGCTCTGATCCTGAGATCATGCGGTTTGAGCTTCGCCATTGAAAGTAAACAGAAAGGGAACTCTCTCAGAAAGAGTATTTTCGTTTGCGCCGTTCAAAGAGATAATCAAGGCACTGGTTGAGATGTTCAGTGAGAGTAATTATTTTTTTAAAGTATGTAGAAATCTTTACCTCTGCCTGAGTTTTCGCTTTCTCCCATGGCCAATCAACCGGCATTGCCGCATCAGAAGAGGAAGAAAAAGGTTGCGGTGA
>Ga0307517_10009649_pt1 | contig 13652 bp, 21 predicted proteins | sample 23_EM_MG_FD_194515 | JGI IMG/M metagenome (GOLD analysis project Ga0307517, IMG submission 194515) | Populus trichocarpa ectomycorrhiza microbial communities from riparian zone in the Pacific Northwest, United States - 23_EM | ecosystem: Host-associated > Plants > Roots > Unclassified | place...
AACCCCCCCCCCCCCCCCCACATCTGTAGGTTGGAGCTCCACGCTTGAATTTCACTCAGTTGAACCTTTTTTCGAGAGAGATATGGTACCGGTGCGGCAGTCTAGTGATCCGCGGATGGTGCCCACGATAAGGTTTTTTATTGATAGACCCTGCTGTAGCACGCCGCTACCGATTGCTAATGCAGTTCCCCGAAACGTTTTCCCCTCAGCGAAGCACCCCCGTGCCGTATGCCCTTTCCCTTTGACTTCCCTTCAAGCCGACTGTGTGCAGCCTACGCACAGTGCCTGCACTTGAAGCGCTGCGAATTCCCGAGACTACTGCGATGCTAGTTCTAGCACGATCACTCATAAAAAGCGGCAGCTCAACTCAATGGTATCGTATTTATCATAGTCAACCGCAACTCCCCGCCTATTCTCGCCTTCCCCATTCCCTCCTCTCCGCCCCCGTGCACCGTAACTCCTTGCACTACCGTACTCGAGTATTATACCGTACGTGATGCTTGTTCACTTCACACCTTCTTCAGGAACGCCGTCCAGGAAGAAGAAGGGAGAATGAAGAAATGAAAAAAGAAAGGAAAAAAAAGAAACCCCGGACCCAATAACACGGTCAACAGCCCTGTGCTTTATTTTTTTTCCTTTTCCTCCTCCTTCTTCAATTCCTTGCAAAATCTTCAATAAAAAAATTAACATATGATAAACAAGGATTGGACCTCGGCCGCTAGCCCACTGACATGCAGACTGGACCAGGAATTGGGGCTGAAAGGTCCAAGAAAGAGGAATTGAGTCCAAGCCCCTCTCAACAATTTACTTCACTTTATGCTGAATGGGACATGGGATGGCATAAGGTCATTGTGGTAATAGTGAGGGAGGCGAAAAGCGCTCATGGGGAGGAATCTTGAAGGGTTTACTCGTTTTGAGGTGTTGCAGTGCGCAACCCGCCGGCTGTGTTTGACCAAATCGCGGTAGTCCAGAGTGGAGTATCGGTATGGTATTTTGTGGAAAGAAGTTGAGTTCAAGCCATTGACCTCATAGTAAACCATGAAAAGCAGAGGCATTCAGCCCGGGAATCGAGAAAGAGTTTTTTTCGAGTGCTAAGTTTCGAGTGGGTCTGCCAGATTTTCTGTGCGAAAAAAAGGCGTTACATGCACAATCCGAATTTTTTTTTTCTAACGCTGGGCTGAATGCCTCCAATGGAAAAAACATCTCCATTGCTCGAGCACAGCAAAATCCTAGACAGCCAGCGATCCATACCCGGGTATCGGTACCTCACCGGAGCAGCCAAACCTTCAGGCATCAAACCAGACCAGACCTTGCCAGACCCGGTAATTGCTGTGCTCACCTAACCGGACGGGTGACCTTTGCGCACGGGCTCCTTTATCCCCCCCTCTCTCCGAACATCAAAAGAGACCAATTAAATAATCCTTCGTTCTCAGTCCTCGATTGGTCAGACCGGGCCACACCAAGAAAAAATATTATTCAACTTAAATGCACCTCATCCCACCCTAGAACCCGATTCCCGATTGGGGGGTAACGATCCGGGGTAAAGTACAAGCAATAAAAGTACCGGTACAGTAGATAAACGAAAGCTTAAGACGGTGACACGGCAAAGCACATGCTGATGAACCCGCCAATATGGGTGGAGGTTTGGGGGGGGAGGGGGGGGGGTAACTTGCCTGTACTCGAGTACGAGTGAGGAAGTGTGGGAGGGGGACGGCTGGGCTCCTTTGTTTTTTGTTTGGTGGGGTGTTTCACCGATTATCTGTGCCGGTATTGTGCCGTATTATGAGCAGCAGCATTGTGGTGAGTGACTTTGCTGTTCGGATGCGCCTCTGCCAAATCACGAAGCTTCATCGCATTCGGGTGCACCGTACTCCTGCTTGTGCTGCATTGTACATAAGGCCAGGGTGGGAAGGTGCTTCTTGTGTTAGAATTATTGCACTACTGGTACAATTGTGATTATGTGATTATGTTGGCGTGCAGGAGGTTAAGATTCTCGTTAGATTACTGCTGGTTAGTCACCGATGATTAAGATGTCGGCAGAATTTCGGGTGGGTAGCTGCGTTACTTGCACTGGTATTGGTATTCGATAGGATGGGACGGGATGGAATTTCATGTCGTGGAAGGGTTGGACTATGATACCATAGTGGTTATTCCGAATTGCTGCCATGTTTGTATTAGTACCCGCAGCCCGTACTTGTACACTGGTGGCATAAGGGAAGAGCGATGAGGGTCATGGATCTTGATGAACGGGAGGGAGTAAAACGAGATCATATGATTAGGATTAGATGGTATGAAACGTCGCAATTCCTGTGATATTTTAACGTGATGTGGTATATCCCCGTAACGGTTAGCGGTTTCAGTGAGAAGAGGATGGCTTATGATGGAAACGAGCTTGTGGCGGTGTTGATTCGCGGTGGGAGGGCTCATTGATGGAGTGAGGATCCCCTGATGATGCTGCCCTACTGCTTGGTGCTTGGAGTGGAACACTGCGGGTTAAGAGGTGTGTGTGGAGGTTGTGGGACCGGAATAAGTACTGATCGACTTGCTCGCGGCTGCTGCCGCTCTTTTGCCCCACCCGTACCAGTTTTACAGTGCTCGAGTGCCCGCTCGGAGATGGGTGTAAAAATCGAGCAAGCCAGAAGATAGGAACAAGGAACTTTAGGGAATCACGCAGTTGGCATGTTGGAAAAACAGGGCGGGTACGGAAGTTAGACTAAAGTCCCGGAGTAGCTTCGTCTTGACTACCGGTATTGTGCAGGCCTCTCTGGCTGCGGTTGGGTCACGAATGAACTCGGGACAGAGTGCATATAACTGGCAATGGTTTCATACCTGAGATTGATCGGTTCGTCCGGGGTTGCTGCATGTCGTGGCTAGGGAAGAATCGAAGTATGAGGAATACAGTGAATGTTATTTCGTTTCATTCTTTTCCAAACTTCCTTGATAGGGGACATTCCGGGAGGATTGCGAAGGGAAAAGGTCATATGCTCCGATTGTGAAGTCATTGAGTTCGTCTTACCAGCACGGTGGGCTGAGACTCCATCTTGCTGAGAACAAATGCAACCAGGGCAACTCCCTTGCTGATAAAGTTACTGGGAGAAGGGAACTGGATAAATGACATGTTGTAGGTATGATTAGAGGGAAATTTGTCCAAGTGATGGGGAGCGACTTTTGATTGCCATACATAGGTTTAGCTTACCATACTTGTAATATTATTACTTCGACAGTTGCTTCTCCTTGTTTACGACTCCAAAAATTTCTACTTTCCCTGGGAAACCGGTTTTATTATTATTTTAATATTTCTAACATCACATGGATATTATCAATCCCATGTTACGTCTGCCCAGTGTTGGTCCAGGCACATCCTTGGGGACTTTAATTCGCCGATCTTTTCTACCCTTCCGATCAGCTCAGTGCTTCCCTTCTTGGAGGATTTTCGTTTCCATCTCCTCGCCCAGCGCGGGGCTCGTTGGCTCCACTGCTCGGTAAATTGCCCTGCAGCAAGCCTTAGTGCGATCTGGAATTGGGCATTCGTCCTAATATAGTACCTGGCCCTGCTTCTTTAGGCAATATATTGGGGGGTTTTACCCAGCCAATAAGCTTGTTTTAATAACAATATTTAGAGTGCTCATCTCTAAAGCTCGTCCAAATTTTGCCCCAACCTTGAGGGCCATTACGACAGGAACCACCTCTCCAGAATGGAATCCGCTCTGTTAATGTCTTCCCTATGATACATGATTCCGTGTGAAATAATAGCCTATGGTGATGCTGGTGGTGCTGTTGTCGAGAATTTGGGAGAAATTGGTTGCCGCGAAGGTTGATTCTGAGTCGCTCGCTCCGTATCGGTACTCTGTAGGAATGAAGCTGCTCTCTACTCCAGACTCTCTTTGACTGCTTTCTTTTCCCTTCTTTTCTTTTTTCATTTTATTCTGACATTTTCCCACATTCTCTCCCTCCGAACTTGCCTCTCTTTCTCACCACTCTTTGTGATTTATTTTCTTTTTACATTGGTGGACTCGACAGCAGCCGCAGCGAATCGGTGGCAGTATCGCTCTCCTCGAGTACCGCACCCTTTCCCCTCACAATGCACCTTCCTACGAAGAGTTAGAATGCTGAGTGCACTACGCTACCGCATTTATCATGCTTGTTATGGCTGGCAGCTGGGATCCTTTTCTCTTTCTCTCTTTCTCTCATTCCTCCCTCATATCCTATCCCACGGTATCCTCGCTGTTCTGAGGACGGACTGCCGCAGCACTGGAGTTTAAGAAAGAAGAAAAAAGGAAAAAAAGGAAAAACTCCCTTCTTGTCTGTTTGTGGTGCTTTCACACATACCCATCCATCCATCATCTTCCCTCCACCTTGACCTTTCACACTCACTCACACTTACTCGCTCGCTCACTCACGCACTCACATTCACCTCTAGGTGGTGCCGTGGGAGCTCTTAATATCGTCACCTCTCCCCACTTCCGACCACTTTGCCTCTTTCTCACACTCTCTCACTCTCCTTGACGGCCAAGGGAAGAAAAAGAAGAAGAAGAAGAAGAAAAGAAAAAAAAACTATTCCCGGCCTGCACGGTATTTCCTACCCCGCTTCTTTTTCGTCCGTGTCCGTTCTTTTATTCTCCTCCTTCCCTCATACTTGTACTTCCATTTTTCCCTACCCTCCCTCCAAAAACAAAGTTACCGGCTCCCAGCTCCTTGGGTCCGTATATAATCCCGTTCGGGGGCCACAATACGAGTGGAAGAAAAAAAAATTTCCATAAAAGTCACGGCTACCCTTCCACCTTTTCTTTGCCTTCCACTTTACCCATCCCTTACCTCACACTCTCCCGAAGGCCTGGGTCCGCTCACCCACTCGATTTGTTCGTTACCAGTTTCGCGGAAGGAAGGAAGAACAAACTTGGGTGCATCTACAATTCTCAACTCCAACTCGTCGGATTATTTTTACTGTCATCCACTCTGATCAATTTTTTGCCCATCCACTTCTGTTAGCCAGCGAGCGAACAACAATATCTCACGATGAGTGGTCAATCATTGAATCGGGAGGCACTCCCGCCCCTCGATTGCACGAATATTGAAGTAGATTCGGGGATGGTATGTTTTGTGCTCACCGCTTAATTTCGTGTGAACCTATGGGGCATCCGATTGATGAGAAGCATTAGGATTATCATGAGAGTGATGAGGATCAAGTGTGAGTTTTTGTCCCGTCTTTTGGAATCCCGACAATCCCCCCTTGCATAACATGTCACTTTGCCTCCTTGCGTTTGTGTTCCGTATTTGGCCTAGAGTTTCTCTCGACTGATCAATGTATTGGATGGGTATAGTCCGAGTGGGTGCGTGTCGGTAACGTCCAGCGTGGTGGATTACCAGTATGAACATGGTGGGTTTCTGTTTTGGTTATCGGGTCCCCACCTCTCGTTTAAAACACTAGCTTGACTTGGTTTCGTGTGGAATTTATTGTGCTAAAAGTGCTGTTGTGCAGGCCGCCGCTATCATAGCTATTCGCAGGGCCATTATCCAATGCCGAATGATGAGACCGAACAGGATAGGTATGTTGGGGTCGAGTGCTACGGTGTTTAGCCATGCGAGTCCTAACATTACTATAGACTCGATATGCATCATCAAATCTTTCTGAAGATGCTGAATGGGAAATTGTTCGTTGCGCCGTTGGACCGAAATCCACCCAAGCGAATTTTGGACGTAGGCACAGGAACTGGGATTTGGGCGCTGGATGTGGCGGAGTAAGTTTCTTGGGCCGGCCTGGAGACCCTCAATTGCTAACACGTCTTATCACACCAGACACTTCCCAGCTGCTCAAGTCATAGGAACTGACTTGAGCCCTATTCAACCAACGATGGTCCTCGAAAACTGCCGTTTTGAGGTCGACGATGCGGAGCTTGAGTGGACATGGCCACCGGTAACACCCACCTCTCACCCCTTCGATAGCGCTAACATTAACATTGCAGAACCATTTCGACTTTATTCACTCCCGGCTTCTTGTCCACAGCATGAAGGATTGGGAACGCTACCTCCAACAGATGTTCAACCACCTGAAACCTGGTGGCTATGTGGAGCTGGTTGAGCATCTGATGGACGTATGTTGCGATGATGGCAGTTATCCTGCGGGTTGTGCTATGAGTCAATACATGCGCCATCTCAATCTTGCACTGCAACAAATGGGTGTGCCGTGTGTGGCCTCAAGACTGAGGGGGTTATTGATCAATGCTGGGTTTGTAGAAGTTAGGGTACGTCTTCGTTCCACTATCCCCGCATACGGTATATTAGCGAAATAAGGAAATGTTATTGATAAGGAGGATAGGAGGAAGTTCGCAACATGCCTTGGGGTCCCTGGCCCAAGGACCCTCGGATGAAAGAAATTGGGTACTGGGCTCTCCTTAATTCGGAATACTCCTTTGAGGCCTATGGACTAGCGCTATTCACGCGGGTGCTAGGCATGACGGGAGAAGAAGCCAGAGAATTGTGCGCGAGGGCTCAAAGGGACCTCAAGAATAAGCACATTCATGTTTACAATCCGAAGTATGCCTCCTCATCCCCTCGGGGCATCTTGTTGAAATCCTGGAATGCTAATGGGAGTAGCTATTTTGTGGTCGGCAGAAAACCCTTCCACTAGCCTGGGCCCCCCCCCCCCCCACACATCTACTGCCGAACATTTATTTTCTTCTCTTTCTATATCATTCATAGCGACGGGTGTTGCTATGGATACCACTTGGAAGCGCCACCTGTAGTGGTGAGCATGTTGATGTTAAAACTCGGGTTCGTTCGGGTATGCCGCGTGCCGTGGATTTTAGATAAACGTGTGGGGGTTCATACAAATTTCCCCCTCTCATTCCGTTTCATTTCAATTCTCGTTCTTGTTTATCTTGGGGCTTTTCATCTTATATCATAGGCGTGAAGGTGTTGGGGGAAGAACGGCCAGTCTCCTTCTCCATAATTCTTTTTTCTTCCTATTTTCCACTTTTGCTTTTCACTTTCTCTGATAGTTTCTATTTTTGACTATTCATAATTTGTAAATGAAGTTATGACCTGCCTGTTGAGTTTTGCCTCTCATCTACCTGTATATATCAATAGCATAGGCGTTTTTGGTCTTTGTTTTTTTCTTTTCTTGCAGTTGATGTGTCTCACTAAGTATTCGCTTTGTTCGGTAAGATCAGGCAATAGGGGAAGGCAAGTTAGAGATGATTTGTAAGAACAGTATAGCAATATGCTCGGCTTCCACTTTCTGGTCTAGGTATCGCTACGGCGGCACGTTCTACCGTAGAGCCAGCCTATAGCAGCTTACCCTACCTAGCAAGGTAGCTGATAAAACCAAACCAAATCAGCAAAAGTTAGGGACCAAGTTGACCCCTCAGTTCAGTTTGCCTCAAACCGATTTCAACCCAAGTCTCAGTCGGATTTCCAACCGCTCAAAATTTGCCCCCAGGAGTACATAAAATGGCCGAATATATCGGGCAAAAGATACATATGCTACCAACGCCCTCGGCTGTCATATCCCGACCGGTATTGGAGAAAAACTGCTCTCGTGTACTGCAGGCGGTGGATGCGTTGTCTGTGGGGTTTAGGCCGCATGTAAAGACTCATAAGGTAGGCTTCTCCTTTTATTTTCTGCTGATCCCTTCTGATGTCTATTTCAAGGTGGTGAGGTGAAAAAGCAATGGTTGTACGGATTTTGGCTATATTTAGATGGATATTGGCTTACGGGATAGATTGGCATGCTAGACGATGGAGGTTAGTCGGTTGCAACTTGGCCAGAAGGCTCATGGCGGGAAGGTTGTTGTATCGACCGTGAGGGAAGCGGAAGGGCTGAGTCAATTGATCGCGGAGGGAGTTGTGAAGGATGTGTGTTCCTCCTCCTCCTGCCGACCATGATTCCATATTCACTGATGAGATGCGAAGATCCTTTATGGGATGCCAATCCCTGCATCGTCCATCCACAGGCTACAAAGACTCGAAGAATCCTGCCCGGGATTGGAAATCTCTGTGCTGGTTGACCACCCCGCCCAAGTTGATACCCTCAAAGCGGCCGGTGTGCAGTGGAACGTCTATGTGAAACTAGACATGGGCACCCGCCGTGCCGGCATCCCGCATGGCTCCGCGGCGTTCGGGGAATTACTGGCGTGTATAAAGGAGTCCGATATCGGACTTGTAGGGTTCTACTGCCACGCCGGTCACTCCTACAGCGTTAGTGATTCCGACGAGGCGCTGACCTTGCTGCAAAAGGAGATTGATGCCGCGGTTGATGCCGCAGCCAAGGCTGAGGCGCAGGGTATCTTACCATCGCAATGCACTGGCTGGGTGCTATCCGTCGGTGCAACCCCGACTATTATTTCCACTGCTGGAGCGGGGATTCCTGGCCAAGCACAACCAAAGCTCCAACAGATGATTTCCTACTTGGCAGGCCTTCGGGAAAAGGGCATACACATGGAGTTCCATGCGGGGGTGTACGCAATGCTCGACCTCCAGCAGCTATCGACCCACGCTTCCACCACCGCCCGTGAAGGCCTAACAACTTCTGATCTAGCATTAACGATCCTCGCGGAGGTCGTCTCGCTGTACCCCCGCCGGGGAACCGGGAACGGGAACGAAGCCCTCATAAACGTCGGGACTGTCGGCCTCGGGCGGGAGCCCGGGAGGGCTTACCCGGGCTGGGGCACTGTTTCGGACTGGCGTGCGGAGAACGAAGAAGGGTTTAGTCACGAACTTGAGGGCGCCGGATGGGTCGTTGGTCGTATCTCCCAAGAGCATGGAATCCTCACAGAGGTTCCGCACGGGAAGGTGAGCAGCGTTCGGCTTGGAAGCAAAGTTAGGATCTGGCCGCAGCATGCGTGCATTGCAGGCAGTGGGCACGAACGGTATTTTGTTGTTGATGAGGATGAAGTTGTGGTTGATGTTTGGGTGAGGTGGATGGGATGGTAGATCCGCCTTCCTTCCTTCCTCAGCGCCATACGCTAGTAGTAGTAGGCGATCTCCCTTCGTTCAACATAAGCTCTAGATCCATGCCCTATGACGCCACACCCAATCATAAACCCCACCGGATAAAATAAACTAAAAATATAAAAACCAAGCTTCTTCAAGACATCCTGTTCCCCGATCCTCCCCTCCCTCCCCTCCTCCTCAGGATCCACTAACTCACTCGCCCACACCCACTTCGTCTGCTCGTAATTGAGTGACGTCTGTGAACACAACTGCTATTGCATACGGCCAAAGTTCAGATTTTTTGCCCGGATCTCGGTATCATGCAATGGTGGTCGTGTTCACAAACGTTGTTCAATTACGAGTGCCGCATTCTCCTTATCTCCCAACTGCCCAATTCCCAATACGGCCAATGCGCGTGACCTCGGTTTACGAGTATGGATACGATGCTCTACATTACAACCGATTATATTTACTTTTTCATTTCTTTGCTCTCCTTCTTTCTTTTTTATTTTTCGCAGGAGCTGAAACAGCGATTGTGCGGTAAGTTACTCGTACGTGGGCTTGGGCACTGCAGGTTAGTGTGTGTGTGCATGGAAAAAGCAAGGGGAAAGATTTTGGAAGAGTCGAGTGAGAGGGCGTGAGTGAGTAAAGTGAGTTGAGGTGCCGGCATAAGAGAAGAGGGGTAACTTACCGGTAATGAGTTCTTAATAGGCGGTGGTAGCGAATGCTTGGCAGAAGAAGAGAGGAAGTAATAATACTTGGGCGGTGGGGAGAGAGAGAGTTGATGTGTTCGACAAGTGGTCCTTGACCGATTGGTTGTTCACTAGATACCGGAAGGGCAGCAGTGCGCACCCCTGCTTGCCTGGCGGGCCCGCCCAACAGGAAAAACACACACAACGGCAGTCACGGGCCGTTCTGGCTAAACCACTACGCCATACAAACTGGAAATTTGGATTACCCCTCCATCAGATGGGGCGTTAAGTAATGGGCGTATGATATGAGATTGTATGATAGGCTCTTCTCATTACTCGGGCAGATAGACTACGGTAGACGATCTGAGCGTATGATTGGTTTGAAGATTGTGCAGTAGGGCAGATCAATTGTTAAAAGGAAGGGGGAGTGGAAAAAATAGTAAAAGCCTGCTGACTAACAATCACTTGCGGGTGTGTTTGTGATGTGGTGATTGGCCAGTGTTTGGTTCCCTTGCTAGGGGCTGATCGGTGCCAAAGTTTTTTTTCCTTCTCTTCTCCGAGAATTTTACGTATTCCGGTAGCTGAGTGCTCACTGCACCCTGAGCAGTTGAGCTCTCTGAAGTTAGTGGTAACCGGTCCGAAGTGTCGGTATGGAAGTGGATAAAGTCATTCGTTGATGTGACAGTAATGGCCTCGTGTGAGCGTGGTGGTAGTATGGCATCAGGCGTCTGGGAAACAGAATCCCTTGCCTTGTTTTCGAATTATCGACTTGGAGGGTGGGCCAAGACTGATAGGGTAAGGTCAAAAGTGTGCTTCTTCCATGATACTGGTAACGGCATAGCACAGAAACTAGGCAAATATTAGTAAGAATAAGAATAGTGGCGAACAAAATTGATGATTGTAGGAATAAACCTTCACAGTACAGTCGGAGCTCACTGTCTCAGATATCGCTCTACCGGATCCCCCACCATCCTGAACAAAATTTCCTGAATTTTAAGGTGTTTTTCAACAAAACCTAAGTCACTGTCCCCGATAATACGCTGTTCCGGAGAGATTCTGCAGATTATGTTTTGACCTAGGCCTTCTGGCGGGATTGTGAGGTGCAACTGTGTTCGAATCATGGATCCATATGATAGCGGTGAGGAAGAAGCTGTTTGGATATTAGGACAGAGTGCGGAGGGCCAAGAAAATGATATGAATAGCGAACTTGCAGACAATGAAGAAGGAGAAAGGAGTGAAGAGGGAAGCGAAGGACAAAGCCGAGTGGTGAGGGAGTCTGAAACTGTTCATTAAAATACACCGAACAATATGATTCAACCTACCAATTCATGCCAGCTACCGCCCGTTCCTCCATTCACCCCATATCAACATCATTGTCCCGAGCACTCACGAAGAGTATTTCTGCCACCAGAGTTTCCTACTATATCAAAATCCAATTCTTGTAGGACAGAGCACGATTCTAATCCTTCTGGGAACCCATCCCCGGGGAGCTTTTTCAAGCTCTTTTTTACTCAGGATACCTTTTCCTTTCTTGTAAGGAATACAAATTTATACGCCCAGGGAAAGAGAGCTGGAGGAGAAGGACAAAGGCCTTGGAAGGATATACAGATTTCGCATTTGAAGATCTGGATTGGGATTGTGATATATATGGGAGTTCACAGTCCAAGAAGTGGTAGTATGCAGAATTTTTGGCGCCGTGATGATCATGGTCCTGTTCACCGGTAAGATATTTCGCACTAGTTCTTGGAAGCTTCCTTATTCCTAACACTGCACTTGGAGAGGTTATTAAACCCCTCAAATCATAAGTTAGCTCTTGTCTCTATAGAGAATTGTATGGGATCAGCAGAAATATGTTTTTGTTTCTTAGTTACTCCCCAGACCCTGCGCATCTTGAGCCTGCAAGAGAATGCAGAATCTATGTATATTAATTGGTTTAATAGAATAACAACCTTTATGACTCTACGGATGTTTGAGCAAATCAAGAGGTTTTTTCACATCTCCGAGCCTGTGAGATCTCTTCCAAGATGCCAGTGGTACCATAAGCTACTGCCATTGGCAGATGAGTTACAGCAGCGATTTCAGCAATATCTCCGGCCAGCCTCAGCTGTTGCTATTGATGAAATGATGATCCGATTTGTGGGAAGATCATTTCACACAATTGCAATACCCGGCAAGCCTATTCCTTTAGGCTATAAGGTGCTAGCTCTTGGAGAAAGGGGATACACTTTTGGCTATATTTTCACTTCGCGAGTGGAATCCTTTGCTGGCCAAAATGCGATTTCAGAATACCAGAATCCGATTAAGCTAAGCCCTACCTCTCTTGCTGTCTTGAAGCTCTGCCTCCAGCTACCCTATGAAGAGAATCGCTTTACTCTATACTGTGACAACTACTTCTCCAATATACCTCTTTTCCAAGTTCTACGCACCTTTGGGATTAGTGCCTGTGGAACAGCTCGTATCAATTCAGCAGAGTTTCCTAAGGTCCTTAAAGTGGATAAGAAGAAAGTTACACTACTATGGGATACCCTGTCAGCGGTTCAAGTACGCGAAGTTCTTGCTGTGCTCTGGCAGGACAATAACCTAGTAAGGCTTTTGACAACGGCTCATAGTTGTCAAGAACATGATAGAAAGGATCGATACCGTCGCCGTCCCAGGGAAACCACTTGCAATCGAGCAGCTGTACAAGGAGTTTGGGGTCCTCAAGCTCATAGAAACCTTTCAGTTCCAGCATTAACAGCAGATTATAATGACAACATGGGTGGGGTTGATATCGCCGATCAGCGCAGAACCTATTATGCCACTCAACTACGAGTGGCTCGAAACTGGATGCTACTATTCTTTTGGCTCCTTGATACAACTGTAATAAATGCCTACATTATTGAACATGAACTCTATCCTACTCATCGAGCCTATAAAAAAGATTTACGCTGGAAGTGGCATGAGGATCTTGCCTGGGAGTTAGTTAAGGAGGGTTATTATGAGTTAAATCCGGAGCATGCGTGACACCGAGAAACCAATCCTCATGCCTCACCGAATGGATCTTCCTGCCCTGGCAGTATTCCAACTGGAAACTCGCATGAAAGTTGTTGAAAAGGATACATATCGAAGTATTACGAACTACCTGTCTGCCGAAAACAGCCCGTGAAACATGCTTTACAACATGCCGGCAAGGAAAGACTCTGTGTCTTTTGCTGCTACCTCTGAACCCCTAGTCCACTTCTCTCTCCCGAACTTCGCAACACTCTTCTCAGTCATCCCCAGGCCCCCCGGCACAATAAGACAAGGCATTCCTCTTACCAATACTCCTATTGTCAATTGTTTCTTTGCAAAGAGTTTTGTTTTTCACACTTTCATGATCTCTAATTCCATGTCTTTTTTTTTCTCCCGGAATCAGTACCAATTGAGAATAGCTTCCTCTCATGGTGGGTCGCTAAACATTCACTAAAATCGTAGTCTGATCTTAGCCTGCGTACTAAAATCTTAGCCCGCACACTAAAACAATGTGAAATTCGGCAACGGAGCAAGGGATAGCGATGGTATGTATTTCTGATGGAGTTATGAATTTTGGCGCTGGGTTTTAGGGCTTGGTATAGGCACGGGGGGGAGTAAGGATGATTCTTATCTTAGATATGATGCGATGGCTGGGATGGCAAGGCTTAGAGATATTATACTATAGCAGATATTCTTTTCTAGAGGTATTATTACTGGCAAATAATCATGTTAATGTAAGGAAGTAATGGGTTAATGAAATCCCCATATCCTAAGTCGTTAAGTTTGAAATATCCAAGCGAGCTTCTTTGACGAAGTTTCTTCTCAGCTCGCGTTGGTTACAGGCTTGATCTCGTTCCAATGGCTGAATAGTCCCGTGGTGAGGAGTGTTGAACTCGTGGACTGCTGATCGTATCGGTGGCGGCGGCAAGAGCATATCTGTTCCGCCATTTCCTTCTTCTGGAACTTGGTGATGAGAAGGATTTTATAGTGCTGGTTCCGGGGGGGGGGGGGGGGGGGGTTGTAATGTTATAAACAACA
>Ga0307517_10009650_pt1 | contig 13651 bp, 9 predicted proteins | sample 23_EM_MG_FD_194515 | JGI IMG/M metagenome (GOLD analysis project Ga0307517, IMG submission 194515) | Populus trichocarpa ectomycorrhiza microbial communities from riparian zone in the Pacific Northwest, United States - 23_EM | ecosystem: Host-associated > Plants > Roots > Unclassified | place...
AAGCTCTTCATTACAGTCAACAATATCTGCGGATGAATCCCGCCAAGCCAAAAGAAAACTGTATTTCGAAACTGATGATGTCCAGACCATGTTTTACCCAGACTGTGTGATGTTTGAATTTCTTGTTCTTAGAAACAGGGAAAATAATTAATCACTTAGTTTATCGTAGAAGAAATTCAAAAGTTGGATGTTGCATGCTATTCTTCCCTTTGGCTGTGTTAGCACTATTTTCTATATCAAATCCGAAGATAAAACGTGAACTTATATATATATATATATATATATAAACAAAATTAATATTACTTGTAACTATTTACGTAACTATTTGAATGGCTACCATACATATAAACTACCACAATCGTTGATTGAAAGCTTTAAATTTTATATTGTCAAATTGTCTCCCATTTTTTGCTACAAGCATAAAAAGGCAACCAAACCTACAAATGATGTTTTTTCATACAAGCTTGTTTCACATGATACACTACACCATCAACAATAACATGTTTTTTTAATTAACATCTAAAACCACCAATCTACATTAAATATTCTAGCCACTAAAATGGAGTCTTAAATCTAAAATCTTTGAAATCTAGCCTTCAAACAATTCTCCAAACATCCATTACTGTCCGACCATGAAAAAGAGAGAATGGATCCTAAAAAAAAACACTAAACCCATCCATGATGGAGGGTGTTTATAGAAAGCAGAGAATTTTTTTTTTAAAAAATGAGGTAAGAAAATCATAACGGTAGTGCTCAAGCGATAATGAAAAAGAAAAAAACAATCCACAAGCGATGGGCGATGCACTATGATTTCTGTGCCGAATAATCAAAGAGTGAGCAGGAGATAAGCTAATGAAAGGAAAAGAAAATGAAATAAAGAGGAGACAGTAGAAAGAGGGAGAGAAAGCAGACCAGAAACCCATAAACATAACAGAAAATATCAGATTCAACTTCCCCTTATCAGAGTCAATAAAGTTTGGACAGCTCCGTTTTTATTTTATATTTCTAATTTCGGGAAACAGTTCTCCCGGTTAGTTACAAGGCGTACCCTGTCCAAATCCAGCAGAGGGAATAGAACGTAATAATATCTCATACCTCGTCCCAGAGGCCATGGTAACATTGTAGAGAAATAAGTTCACGTTTTCATGGGTATAGCCCGGAGAGGCTCACTCTTATGTAATGTAATCCCAAACGTTTCACTCGTGTCTATATCCTCTGGTGTCAAGTCATCAGCAATCTTCCAATCAAAAGAGTGGATGAGAGATGCCAACGCCAAATGCACCATCTTGTGGCCCAAAGGCAATCCAGGGCAAATCCTTCTTCCTGCTCCAAATGGAATTAGCTCAAAATCTCTTCCTTTCACGTCAGCTTGGCATTCTAAGAACCTTTCAGGCTTGAACGAATTAGGATCTGGCCATATGGTTGGATCTCTTCCTATTGCCCAAATATTGATTAGTATTTGTGCATTTTTGGGCACTGTGAAGCCTTGCATCTCTACTTCGGATACGGCTTTACGGGGCAGCAGGAGTGGTGCTGGTGGGTGCAGCCGAAATGTCTCTTTGACTATTGCTTGAAGGTAAGGACACTTGGAGATGTCTGATTCTTGAACTGGTCCTTCGACTTGTTGGAGCTCATTTTTGGCTTTGACCATTTTATCAGGGTTCAGTAATAACTCTGTCATTGCCCACTCTACTGTGCTTGAGGTAGTGTCAGTGCCCGCAATGAAAAAATCCTAAATACGTAAGATAATTAATTTCTGAACTGAAGGTTAGTGTGCAGAAAAACTTGGTCATAATTATCAATTAGATAATCTAATCTCAATACTTACCAGAAGCAAAACCTGTATGTCAGTGGAGCTCAATTCAGTATTGTTTTCTTTGGCTAGAATCAGCAGGGCATCAAGTACATCATGGCTTGCCTTGGATGCAACCGAAGAAGAACGTAGTCGTGTCCTCTCGTTGATGATACTATCAAAAATTTGAGTTAATCTTTTCAAATAATTATTCGTCTTTCGTCTTATACCTTGTGGATCTACTAATCGAAGTATTGGGAAATAGTCGGCAATATTTGCCTTGCCAATTTGTTCCATGACACCCACCACAAGATAGCTGAACTCTTGAGACAAATCAGAATTGTAATTGGCTATATCAAGAGAGAAGAAGGTGTTTGAAATTAAATTAAGGACAGTTGTGAAAACAGATCTACCAACGTCGACAGCATGTCCCTTGTTGCACTTTTCATGAACATATTCTAGCAATTCTTGAACCTTCTTTCCACGGAGGGCTCGGCTGGCATCAAGCCTTTGCGAAGTGAACATTTGTGTGGCAGTGAGTTTTTTGAGAAATTTCCAATGACTCGACGCAGGCAACCATAAGATTGAGTTTTTGTGGTGTCCACGAACAGCATCTGGGACTGTTCTGCTAGACAAGGCTTGGTCATGTTTCTGTAGTGCTTCTTTGGCAATGTTCGGAGAGGAGATGACTATTGTGGTTATCCTACCAAGCTTGAGGGTCATTAAAGGTCCATAAGTTTGTGAGAGTTTAGCAAGTGTTCGGTGGGGCTTGTCACCGAGGGCTAATATGTTTCCGATTATCGGCAATTGGCGAGGGCCAGGTGGGAGGATGGTGCATCCGGACTTCCGGCGAAGTAGAACGGATGCGTTGAGCACGTGCAGACATGCCCAACAAAAAGAAATTAGTAGCAGGTAAAAAAGGTACTCCATTGGCTGATATTTTCTTATGGCCTCTCTTTATCTCCTCTCTACAATGTGCTAGAGGCATGCATATATAGGTGTAGACACAATTTTGTGCACCTGAAATTAAACAATTACATGTGTACAAATATATGATTTTATTAAATATATGAATGGGTACAATCTTTATGTAATATATTCTTTCAAAAGATTTGGCAATCCTCTGATTCTTCTCTTGGATTTGATGTATGGTGACTTGATTTATTTTAGTAATCAAGCCAAGATTTGTGCTTTGCAAGAACGCGAATTTGGGCGTGTATTGTGAAGCGAGATGTGGTGATTTGATACTTTGAAGAGTACTTTTAATCCGTCTTCAAAGTGTTGCTGAAGAACTCTTATGGAGCGTTTAGGCTTGATCCAACAAAGCTTAACGAGATTTGGTGATTTGATGCTTTGAAGAGTACCTTTGATTTGTCTTTAAAGTGTTGTTGAATAACTCTTATGGGGCGTTTTGGCTTGATCCAACAGAACTTCGTTCTTTGTAGACTTCAAGCATAGATGAAGGAGGCTTGAGAACTCTTTGAGAGAGAGCTTCCTTGCTTGAAGAAAGAGAGAGAGAGCTTCCTTGCTTGAAGAGCTTGTCTTGAAGAAAATTTGTATCTCCTGGACCCCGTTTCTCTAGGTTGAGGCCCTCTATTTATAGAGATCTGTAAGGGGCCCTCAAGTCCTTTTCCAATGTCACATGTCATAATTTTATTGGTTGATATTTATTGACGGGATCTTGCATTTATGAAAAGATATATGATGAGATCTTGTATTTATGACAAGATATCTTAAATATCTCATCCCAAGTGTCAACTTTTCATTGGCCAAGAAATATATGAAGGCTCATTTATTTTTCATGTCATTTATTTCAATTTTATTTTATCCTTTCTTTTAAAGAATAAAATAACACATGGCGAAATTTGATTGGTAGAAAATTTGTGTTTCTACAATAGGTTTTTTTAGGGGGGTTTGAAATGGATTTATTAAAAAATTTAGGATGTTCTTGAGGTGAATACAAATTGAAAATTGAATTTTTAAAGTACAAAAACTTCATACACCGACTTTTCAACCATTTAGAGCTGGTTGAAAAGTAAAAAAAAAAATATTGGACAAACAATAGCGTATGAGTCTGACCTTTTATAGATATCAAAAAAATTTACCATTATTCAATTCACCTTTATTGGGTCCTAGGGCTGACTGTTTTTATGGCAGACTCTCAGTTAGATTGGGATGCTCGGCATTGTCAGTTTTCTGAATTAGATCAGGAGACCCTTTTTGACCAACCAGATTGCTGCCAGATTCTGTTCTCTAAAATGATTTTATCTCACTTGGACTCCTTCATCAAAGTTGTAGTCATGGACGCGTAGATGAATTTGGGCTTTTGAATCGCTTGATTTCGATATCAGAAGCTCAAGATTTTCCCGTTTGAAATCTAGCATGGAAGCATAGAATCCTGCCGCAAGAAGGTTTCCAGCCGAGTTTGGTTGCAATTCTGTTCTTCAAAACAATTTTATCTAACTTTGAATCCTTCATAAAAGTTATAGTCCTGTATGTTTAGATGAATTTTGGTTTTTGAATCTCCTGATTTCGATATCAAAAGCTCAAGATATTCCCATTTGAATATCTAATTTGAAAGCAGAGAATCCTGCCACGAGAAGGGTTTAGCCCAAGTTCGCAGGTCTGATTCGAGGGATTATGGGCCAATTTGAAGGATTTTTTTAGACCAAGGACTGAATTGAAAAGTGCTAAAATGAGGGATTTAATTGAAGGTGTAATTAGAAGGATATTGGTTGGGTTTTAAGAAGCTGGAGAAGGGACTGGATCATCATAAAATGACGGGAATTCTACCACACCGAATAAGAAAAATAAGACTTCGCAGTATGCACCCCTACCCATCTAATTTCTTTCCTTTTCTCTGCAATTTCCTGCTAGTTTCCATGTTTCTCTCGCTTGATTGGAGAGCTGCAAACCACATTTTTTTTCTGCCTCAGTCCAAAGGAAACAGTTGGTGCCTCACGGTGCCAGCTAAGGAAGGAAAGAAAGGAGTTGTACCACCCTTTGATCACTGGAAACTAATTGCAGAAATCAAAATAGGAATCAGAATATTTGAGTCTTCTTTTTGCGTTTTTTTACTGCAAATCAGCAGGGATTTGCATCCTAGAATTAGTGCATTGAATCTTTCCTAATAAGAGCTGTGATTAGGCTATATAAACCTCTTCTACTGGGAGAAAAAAGGGAAACGGAGGAAAGACAAGAAAAAAAAATGAAAGAGAGGCAGTCAATAGGAGAAAAAAGAGCAGAAAAAATGAAAGAAAGAATAGAAAGGGAGAGGAGAGGAAAAACGTTGAGAACAGAGGGATTTTCTTTCCTTCATCCTTGCATTACTGTGAGATGGGGAAAGTAGAACAGAGGAGAGGGAAAGAAGAGAAAACCGAAGCTAAAACCAGTAGAGAGAGAGAGGGACGAAGACGCGGAGCTAAACGGAGGAGACAGACGCAAACAGAGAACAAAAGGAAAAGGGTTGGAATAGACGAACACGGATAGACCAGCCAGCACGCCTTCAACATCGCTGCAGCTCCTTCGTCTTTCTCCAAGTCTGTTATTCCCAGCTTCTGCATAACTTCTGCATGCATTCTTAGTTGTATTTGTTAATGTTCGAGTGAAATTTAATTCACTTGAACAGTGACTAGCCAAGGCATGCATGAGGAAACTCACGCATGCCTTTGTGCCCAGCCGGGTCACTAGTTCTGGCAAGTAACCCGGCTAGGCCTGCTGGGTTCAGCCCAGCCACATGGGTCGAGTTGGACCCAGCCCCTAAAAAAAACGAGTAATATCGTTGTTGTTTTTTCGTGTATTTATTTTGTGGTTTTTTATTTATTTTTATATGGTAAAAATACAAATCTCATATTTAGAATACCTGATTTTCGACGCAATGTGACATATATATATATATATATATGTGTGTGTGTGTGTGTGTGTGTGTGTGTGTGTGTGTGTGTGTTTTCATGCATACAGCTAATACCCTAACATATTTTGATTGTTTTTTTATATTAAAAAAACAAATATTTGAAGTTTCAAAAATGTGTTTTCACATGGATTTCTTAAACACAACAAAAAACAAATTATTTTCTTGCATTTATGGATTTTACAACATGTTTGTAAAACTCCAAAGGGTATTGACCAATATTCTGAAAAATACAAAAATCTTATTTTGGGGGGAATTCATCTATTATTCACCGTTAATATTTGGATAAACAAATTCTAAAGGGATGAATATCCAAAATATTATTGGGAATAACTTGTTATTATTCACTGTTAATATTTGGATAAAGAAACTCTAAGTGATAAATATCCAAAATAATTTTCTAGGAATAATAATTAAGTCATCACACATCCTTGAAAGAAGCCTTGATTATAATTGAGGACATTTCAATTTTTGACTCCACGGTTTACGAGCCGTGAGAGTATGAAACACTAAGGCAAAAATAGGCTTTTAAAGCACCCTAAATTTCCTTAGATTTCTAAATTTTTGTCCCTACTCCTTGTGATTTACGAGTCGCAAACTCTTGAAATACTAAGGGAAAAATGAGCTTTTAAAACACATGAAATCTTCTTGGATTTTTATCTTAATAAATTTAGTTTGAATCATACACAGATTTCAAGAGATCTGCATCGGTTCTCCTTGGCACTTTGTAGACATATCTAAAGTTATGATCCATATTGGCCAAGGGTTCTTGCTTTTAGACTTTGAACCCAAATCCATTCATCATAGCAAACCTATCCTAGGAAAACTAATTAAGAGAACACCAACACCATAGAAATTATAAGGCAAACCAAACATCAAGCAACTTATCTTAAGTAGGGCATACTAGAGTGCTAATACCTTCTCTTTACGCAACCAGTTCCTTGCCTTAGAATATCTGAAAGACCAGTTAGGGTTCCTAGTGGCCATAATACTAGGTGGCGACTCCCTTATTCACTAAATAAAAACCCTGACACTATTTCCCCGCTCCGGGAAGGGTCGCCGCGATGTCGCGCTCTCGCGAGTGTGCGACAGATATTATATGATTTTTTGTTTTGAATAAAACTATCTCGTTTAATTATCCACGCATGTTTAAAATTTATTCATAGATCATTTTCTCTTAGTTTGATCATGATTTTTGATTACTTGATCGAATGTTATTTCAACTCTCTTAGTCAATCAAAAACTTCTCCAGCTTGATTGATATTTTTATTTAGTTATTCTCTTGATCAATTTTATCATAAATCATTGTTGTTTTCTATTATTAATACTTATATATATTTATTTTAGGTGTAAATACATTAAAAAAGTAGTGCGTTTGATAAAGATTCATTGGGCAGAAGAATTATATGTTTTTTTTTTGTAATAGTCAAAAGTTTTATTAAGAAAATGGCTACAAAGATAATAGCCTAACTTACATTAGATGAACAAGCAGAGGAAAGGAAAGCATAAAAGATGCTGCAACTTTGAAACAGGGGAGTGCAACAGTTGGGGGGACGAAAAAAAACATGGGAAATCAGCTCCTCCCTACTGAACATTCTCTATATTAAGCTCCAAGGACTGGAATCAAGCCTCACCCATAAAGCAATACTTTGGCACACGATGGAGAAACAAATTTGGAGGTTAGGGGTAGCGTAATTAAAAATGATGTCATTCCGTTGGAGCCAAAGATTTCATACAACACATAAGAAAATAAGCTGCCATGTGAAATTTTGCTGCTTACCTTTAACCATGGAAGATCATTGGTAACACATATCATCAACAAATTTTGGAAAAAAACTGCAAAAGCCCTGATTAAAAAGCAGTTTCATCCATATATTCCAAGTGAAGTGGCAGTGAATGAAGAGGTGACTTGAAGATTCCATGCTTTTATTGCAAAAAATGCATCTTGATTCCTGAAGGGTGAGGTAGTCATACTGAAATAGAAAATCTCTTGTGGTTACTTTGTCTTGGACAAGAAGCCAAAGGAAAAGTTTCACTTTTGGTGGGGTTAGTTTTATCCAAATAGAAGATTAGAATGGTTTAGTAGCACCACCGTAGAGCAACTGGTCCATCATTTTAGAGCAATATTTTACACTGAAGAGGCCATCGTTGTTGAGAGTCCAGATTTAGAATCCAGCAAGGATGATAGAAGTGATAGTTGTTCTTGTTCAAAACGAAATAGAGGTTTGCGCCATTGCATGGACTGGAGCCAGATTCCATTGCTTCATCTACCCATGTCAGCCACCAAAGTAGATTTAGAGGAAGACAAAAGATATAGCCTAGGGAAGGTTGTTTTAAGAGGGTAGTCACTAATACAGTTGTCTGGCCAAAAGGATGTTAAACTGTCATTCCCCACTATGAATTTGCAATGATTCGTGAAGATGTGGTGAACGTCGGTTTGAACAATGGACATAATATCCTTCCAGATCTTGGAGGGTTGGTTATAGAAAATTGGGATCCCATTCTCATAAGCTGGATTGTACATCAAAGAGATAATCATTTTCCATAAACTTGTACCTGGGGAAGAGAGTCTCCAAACCCATTTTAGCAGCAGGGCTCTGTTTTTCGATATAAGGGAGCCTACACCGAGACCTCCTTGTTTCTTATCGCGCATCACTAGTCTCCATTGGATCTTGCAGAAAGATCTCTACTTGGTACATCTGCACCATAAGAAACGTCTTTGGATGGATGAAAGAAGCCTGCCTACCCCTTTTAGCATCTTGAATACAAACATAAAATATATAGGCAGGAAATTAAGGACACTTTTAATGAGACAAAGACGTCCAGCCATGCTTAATAATCTCTCTTTCCACATATGAAGCCTTTTACGAAACTTCTCTATCACTGGCTTCCATGTGGAGAAAAGGGATGAATTGGCTCCTAGTGGCATGCAAAGATATTTGCTTGGAAGGGAGTCTGAACTGCAAAAAATAGACGTAGCCAAGCGCAAGAACAAGTGATCGTCGACATTGATAGGCCTGAACTCAGAGCAAACCATCTCAAAATTATTTTGACTTGAACTAACTGATCAATATCTGCAAGGATGAATATTAGCGTGTAATCTGCATATTACATATTACAGGTGGCTGAGGAAAATTCTTGATACGAACTGCAGCCCTTTGAGAATGTTCTCCCTAGATGCCTTTTGAAAAAGGACCGAGAGGCCCTCAGCAGCTATTTCAAACAGAAAGGGGGAAATTGGATCTCCTTGACACAACTCTCGTTGAACAGAGAATTCTTTTAAAGGAGATCCATTGATGAGAACCGAGAGTTTTGATGAAGAAAGATGTTCATAAATCATGCTTCTTCATTTTCTGCCAAACCCCATATAACCCATGATATCATCTAGGTAATCCCAAGAGACTGAGTCGAAGGCTTTATAGAAATAATTGTTTTTTAATAGAGAGACAAATTAGGAAAAAATCATGGGAGAACACATTAATTAAGAGTAATTAGTCCAAATAATGTGATTGATCCTTGAATAGATTGTCCATACAAAGTGAATTATTGGTAGAAAATTGAAGCATATCCTTTCAATGTTCCAAAGCCAATTGAGGGAAAGAATAGTGTGTGTGTGTGTGTTGTATATATAGCACACCTCACAATGCAATGCATTGTGGACTCGAATGTTCAAATTCGCCTGTTCATTTGAACATTCGAGTTTCTTTTTTGTTGATCACAAGTTATATTACCATTTTTTTTTTACATTTCTTTTGTTTTCCAGTATTTGAAGATTTGTTGGTTGTCGGTTCCATAAAATCACATTTTATTCCAGGTTTAAGATAGGAATTAAAAAAAAGATAACATTTGACAAAGAACAATAAAACATGCCCCATTTAGATCTTTGCATGAAAACTTTCAATTTAATCCCTAAAGTTTTTTTTTCTTATCTCTTATCCCTATTATTTTTGGGATTCATGTTTCGATGCCCAACTTCATTTTTTTCATGTTTTAGTTCGTGGATATGGAGAGAGAAGAGAAAAGTTATCAAAAAAATCTATGATAGAGAAAGTGAGTGGTTAAAAATATTTTGGCCACTAAAAGGCTGATATTTGTATTAATGAGTTCATATTATCGAGAAGAGTTTAATGAAAGTGGTGTTTTTCTATAACCATTTCAAAAATTGAGTCTATTAATTCTTTGTTATTCAGTTGATTTTTATTTTTTTGAACTGATTAGAGAATTTTTGGGGTTCTAATGAGTTTATTAAACTCTTATAGTGTTTTCAAGTGAAAATGAGGAGGAAAATAGGTTTGGATGGTTCCGAAACTCGAACCATGTTTTTGTGATGACCAAAGGTGATTGAAAAACAGTTTAGTAGATAACCAATTGCTTGTTTAGAAAGAAAAAAAAAAGAAGTGAAGTGGAAAAGTCTAAAAAAAAATATTCCAAACATGGGAGATGTAGCTGGACTATCAAAAACTAAGGGTTGTGAGTAGTCTTATGGAGACCTGTCATAACTAGGTGGGTATTTGTCATAAACAAACTATGTGTATGGCCTAACAAATGCTTTTAAGGATCAGTGACTTAAAAGAAGGTTTGGTCCTGTCATATTGGTATAGTGGTTAAAAGAGACCATATCTTTTTATCCTACCATTGGATTAGACTTAAATTTTTATCGGTTCATCCACTACACAGTTGTCCTCAAATTAGGCTATAAAGATTTTGTTTTTATTCAATTTTGCTATTTTTTTCTAAATTTTATGATTATTAGCTATCTTTATTTTTTATTTTAGGATTTTGATTTTCTCTACTTTGTTAAGGTAAGTTTTTGGCACGTATAAAGACATGGAAGCCTCCTAGAGAGGCATAAATCATCAAATTAATATTTTAGAAATATAAAAAAATATTTTAGGGTTATTTGTGTTTTAACCCTATTTCAACCAATTTTCTATTTTACATGCTTGTTGATATCCTTGTCGTGCTTTCGCCTGCATTAGTTTGTATCATAGTCCAATGATTCTAGGTTATTATTTGCTATGTATTGCAATCCTAGGTCATTTTTTATTAATATATGTTGCTAAACAACCATAGTGAAAAGACGATGAAGAGTGAGACATGGTCTGATAGGAAGGGATTAAGGGGTTCTTCTTAGGAGAAGTTTAAAAGTTCATGATAGAGGATATGCGGAGATAGATTTTAGAATTAACTTGTTAGTTAAAACAAAGAGACATGCAAGAACAAGGATAGGAAGAAAGTGACCATGGATCCTTATGTAGTATCATAAACCCATTCCAAATGTAAGAGCATAGGAAACAACCTTTTGATCCAGAAAGAAAAAAGAACTAGAGATTTCTGAATTTATATTAAAATCTATGAATTTGATAAAACTTTATAAGCAGTAGAGTTCATAAATTTATTGAATGAGATGGAACAATTCATTTTAATACAAAGAGGTTCCCGAACAAATGTAAATAAAATTAATTGTGATTAGATTGAAGGATCGAGCTTCTGCTTGATGGAACAATTGAAGAGGACATGTAAGAGATAATGAAAGTTGAAAATCAATGATCGAGAAAAGATGAAGAAGATGGGGGGTTGGGAAAAGATTATTAGGTTCAGATTCTTTCTCCCTTTTTATTGCAATTTCAGGCTTATATAAAGACTTGCAAACCTTTTACAATGGAGGAAGAACTTATCAGATTAATATTTTGGAAATAAAAATAAGATTTTATGGTTCTTTGTGTTTTAACCTTATTTCGGTCAATTCTCTTCTTTTGGTGCTTGTTGTTATTCTTATCGGGCTACCGCCTGCATCAGCAAGCTTGGCCTTCCAAGCGTAGATGTGTTTGGGTAGGGGTGATTATTTTCGGTTCGGTTCGGTTTTTATCAAAAAAAGTAACCAAACTGAATTTAAAAAAAAAACCAAAACCGGTTCAAACTGATCGATTTCGGTTCGGTTTTTTGAACAAAAAACCGGTTCAAACCGTTTGGCTCGGTGTTTTCAGTTTGGCTCGGTTTTGGCTCTGTGTTTTTCCGGTTTGGGTTCGGTTCAGTTTGGTTTTTTCGGTTTAGGCTTATAAAACTGAACCGAACCGGTCAGTTTTTTCAAAATTTTAATCAATTTTTTTTTCATGGTTCGGTTTTTTCAGTTATTTTTTTCTGATTTTCTCAGTTTAATCAGTTTTCCAGTTTTTTTGCTCACCCATATGTTTGAGCTCTTTACTGGTCAGTCATGTGCGTGGGCCTGCCTCTCTTTCTTTTCTTTTTCTTTTTATTTATTTTTTCGATTTAAATATTGATTAATACCACCTCTTTTAATTTTTAAATTGTTTTTCTTAACCTTTTTTTTAATAGTTACTAATCTTTTAAAATGATTTTTTTTTAATTTCATAATATTTTAAAGAGATTATTATATTTTAATTTTAACTTTTTTCCTCTTATATTTTATATAAATGAGTTATATTTTAATAGCGTAATTATTAAAACAAAATCTATTTTTTTATTAACAACGCAAATTAGTCTCTAACATAAAATAAATCAAAACATGTAAAATAAAACATTTATATTTACATTTATCTTTTGTTTTTACTAAATAAATTAGCTTTATTACCTTTTTTTTATTTTTTATCATTTTATGTATTTTTAATTTATTTTATCAAGCATAAATAATATATATAACACAAAAAATGAAAGCTTCTCTAATATGAAAGTGTTTTTAAGTATCATACTTTTTTAATAAAAAAACAAAACGATATTCTTTATGATTAATCAAATAACATTAAAAACAAGAATGATACACGCCCCGTGTACCACTGTACCACCCAAACGAATCAAAATTTGTTTTCCAGAAAAGTAGGGGGTGAACTTGCACATTACCCCCAAATAATTGACAAGTGGAAAAAGCTCATGTGGTTATAATTGTTTTTTAAAGTGTTTTTTACATAGAAATATATTAAAAGAATATTTTTTTTATTTTTTAAATTTTTTTTTTGATATTTGTGCATGAAAATGATCTAAAAACACAAAAAAAAATATTAATTTAAAATAAAAAAAATTCAAATTTTTTCAAAAATACTTTTGAAAATTTTTTATTACTTTAAAGTGCTTCAATAAGTAAAAATCTTTTTATATTTAAATTTTAAAAAAATATTTTTATTATTAGAATGTATGTTAAGACTTTGATTTGATATCAATTACAAATTTGAATATATATTTAGTATTAGTATGTTGAAAATTTTATTATTATATTTCTGTTGAAAATATATTTATCATAAATTTTTATTTTATATAATTATGATTTTAAAATTGTTTGAATTCTAGGTTTTTTTTTAAATGTTTTGAATTCCCTTTAAATATATTTAAAAATTTTAAAAACAATTAGAAAAGGAGAGACTTGACTCCGTTGAAAAAATAAAAGATAAGAGAAGGGGCAAATTTGTCCGAGTTCGGCGGTGGAGGGAAGCGGGGGAGTGAGGTGAAAAAAAAAGTTTTCTTTTCTATTAAATATTAATAAAATTTCAACACTAAAAAATAAGAATCCCATTTTTAACTTGGATATGTCCATTAATTAACCTCGTTTTAGCAAATTTTACAGCAGACATCCAGTTTCATGAAATTTTAGATGAAATGTTTTAGATGGATGAGAGATGATAGTCACTCATTAGCTCTTTTTCTTGGTTAACACAAGGCAAATCCCAAGGCCTAAGCAGGTATCCTCTTCGGCTCTTACCCCACTTCTGTTTGTTGGTTTAAATTGGATAGTTTATCCTAAAAAAAAATTGTCAAGTTCAGTCATCGGTTTTTTTAATTTTTTTTATTTAAAAAAATATTAAATTAATATTTTTTAGATATTGATTTATAATTTTTATATGTTAATATAAAAAATATTTTTTAAAAAATATCATTTAATGTATTTTCGATTAAATTTTACTTTTAAAAAACACGACAAAATCGAAGTTCTGATCTAG
>Ga0307517_10009651_pt1 | contig 13651 bp, 14 predicted proteins | sample 23_EM_MG_FD_194515 | JGI IMG/M metagenome (GOLD analysis project Ga0307517, IMG submission 194515) | Populus trichocarpa ectomycorrhiza microbial communities from riparian zone in the Pacific Northwest, United States - 23_EM | ecosystem: Host-associated > Plants > Roots > Unclassified | place...
ACAAAATGGGTAGGTGCATGAAATCTGTTTGCCACGGTCCTTAAATCTGACAATCCCGAAGACTTGGTGGTGGATTGTACGCCAGATGATGTCGAAATTGCATATTCTTGTTGTTGCTGTCCAAATACCTATCGGAGTCAAGAGTGGAATTTAAAGGCGTCGCCGATCTCGTCCATTGGAAGGATATCTACAACCAAGGGGTGAAAGGATGGGCGTACAAACGTACTTGGTCACCGAACAGATCGAACCGACTATATCCGCAGATGACACCCTAAGCCGTCGCCAATACTCTGCAGTGGCTCTGTCATGTCCCCGCCCTTCTTGGCCTCACACTCGGCGTAGTGACGGGCGGGCGCCCCCGCCACAGACTGTTCAAGAATTACAAGGCCCTGTTCCTCTTCTCGAGCACCCAGGCTGTCCTTTCGTCAAAAAGCCACCGCTGATTATCCCCTGCACTAGGCACTCGACTGGATTCCACCCCCATGCCGGCCGGCGAAGATGGATTTCCTCGACGACCCGCTCATCTTCGCACAGCCCGACATGAACACTGGCAATATCGCTCTCGATAGGGACAAGAAGGAAGGATCCGCGATGGTTTAAGAACGATGATTTCCACTTTTTCTTCACCCGGAATGCAGTAAGTTTAGGAATTGGAAGTTCCGGGGGGGTTCCGTCGATCGATTCCGGTGGCAATTTCCGTGAGGGCAAGACATGATTGAGTATCGTCGCAAAAGTCCCATCAGGCCGCTGGCGTTACGATGAAGGAGCTAGGAACTTGCAGGAGACCTCTGTGGGAACGTCACTAGCTCAAAAAATTATCCAAACCGTAGCCCACTATGAATTATAACCAAATTATAACTTTATTTCATGAGAATTTTTGTTTCCCACTGGATGAGTGTTGCAATCCTGTTGCAATGGGCTAGGAACCTCAGCAGGCATCGGTGAAAAATTTATAACCATTACATGACATGCATGATGACTCACCTGGCATGAATGATAAATTTTATTCTGTGAGGATTGCTTCGGTGCGGGATGAGGATAGCTGTCAACCTCCATTGTGATTTTTATGGCAATTACTATGCACTCAATATAACCTATGCAGGACCAGAATATTTTGCAGCTCGAATAAAGGTCGAATTTACCATTACTAATCTTGGACCCTAGGACAACCGAAGGGACAGACCACCAAAAGGACATCGGCAACAATTTATACTAGCTCCCCAAACTCGCTCGTCAGCTTGCTCAACAGGAAATTTTAATTCAAATTTAGATTATAGGCAATCTGAATACCATGATATTAACTTGCAATTAACAAAAGGAAAACGAAGCAGGAAAGGGGGGAATGGGATGACAGTGGGAATCGCCGTCCTTGCATCCTCCTTTGCGTAATTGTTTTGAAATTTAAATAAAAATTAACCTCTGCGTAATTCTTGTAAACCGAGGAGGCATTGTAGGTATCGCTCAGGAAATAGTGATACAAGACGAACAACTTCGCTACAGAATTATGAGGCGCGTGATTCCGCCGGGATTTGCCGCCGGAATCGATCGCCGGAATCCGCCCCGGAACTTCCAATATACGAATGACACTCTCCTACCTTCTACATTTCTTCCAACTCTCTATTTTCTTGCTCGCTGTGCTGACCGTTTCCAGGCTACATATGGGTGGGAAACAGAATGGCGGAAAAGCGCAATCTACATCTACAACGACCCTTTCTATGCCAGCCCAGATGGTCCGAAAACGGTCAATATGCCTTCTGTTCCCTATTCCAATCCCCAGTCCCAAGAGACCATCAACAACAAAATTCCTGTCATCACAGACTTCACAACCTTTTTGCGCGTCCCCATCAATCGACCTGACCTCCAATATTCCCATCTTCATGATCTAATTTCTAACTTTCACTTCCCATCCCTATCTCGCCGCCTACCACTAACTGCCCTTAGACGAATCATCTCCCAGCGCATAATCTCCAAAATCCGACCACGCCTTGCCTTTCAACCCATCTCCCCTTCTGATGCTTTATCACTAGACCACCTCTTAGCCACCAAAGTCCATGAATACTTAGGGTTTCCCTTCCGCTTTAACACCCAGCTACTCACATCCCCCTTACATCGCCGAGGTTTCACCTTCCCATCCATTTCCCGCCTCAACAGCTCCCTTGCAGTCTCTGGGCTCCAATGCGACCTTAACCACCACATTTCCCCTTTCTGAAAAATGGCCGCCATCACCCTCGCAGACTGGACATGCTTCTGCAATGGCTGTATTAACCCCATCTCCACCCTTTCAACGCCCACTCACAAACACTGCAGTGTCCACCGATCCAAACTACCCTTCGCATGGTCCCTCGCTGCTAAAATCATCCAACAACTCGGCCTCTCCTTCGTGGCGACTGACTTGCACCATATCACCGATGGCTTCATTGGTATCCGGCATCTTGCTAAGTTGAATAAGGTTCTCTTCCCTAATGAACTCCAACTGCCCTCGCGTAACATTACTAATCTCGAAAGGGCCGGCTATAAGACTCTCAATAGCATCGGTCACCTCGTTACACCATCACCATCACTCACATTCTAATGATATTCATAACAATGTAGGGGTCCTACTTGGTAATTAGGGTTTTGGAACGGGGACCTCGCTTGTAGAGGGTGACCGGGGAGTCAGTGGCGAGCGTGGTGTTGAGCTCTGAGAAGATCAATAAAACAGACAAGAATGCGACAGTGAAGGCAATGATGATTCCGAAGTTCTAGATTAGGCGTTAATAACCCTTAAATGACAATGCAAGACAATGTAGACAACATACTGTCCATAAATTTGAATAATTGAACCCATACGCCAATTCAATAAAGCGCTCTCGTTAGGCGTAAGGTTGCCCAGGTACAGATCCAACCATGGTACAGACTTGATTAACGAGTGATATATTTTAATATCCGGTTCCTTGGGGAACGAGAGTAGAGCATGAACCACGGAGGGTACGAAATTCGTTCATCATGACCGATTCAAATCCGTATTGAGTCAGAGAAATAAAATAAAATGTCAAGCAAACGCGAAAAAACAAAAGACCGAAAGAAAGAAAAACTTATTCACAACAATATACATGATCCAACGCAAAGCACTGATCATAGATGGCTTAGGAATTGTGAAGCCTGCGTTTAAAAATAATCAGAATAATTGAAAATGAGCCAGAATATCAAAAGACAAACAAGTATAGATGGTTAGAGCAAGAATGGAAATACCAGCGACAATTTGCGCTGTCGCTTCCGAGAAGAACATGGCGGCGATGACACGGAACTATGCCTTCATACATAATGCCATCGTGAACAAGAATAGCAGGAAAATGCTGTATAAATTATGGCGTTGTCAGCATCTTCCCTGCGGCTGAACCAAAAGATCAAAGGCACTTACAAAAATTGACCAGCGCTGACTTGTAGGCCAACCATGAGGTAGATGATAATGGAAAAAACGACTGAGGTTTAAAAAGTGATTGGGATGTCGACCACTGGAGCTAGCACCATGACCTCAAAAGAGGAATGGTAGAACGGGAGTTTCTGGTGTCTGTTAACGATGAGACGTTGAGAATAAAGGGCCAGGATCTCAGCCATGGTGGAGAGAGAGGAGAACAGAAGAGAACTACACTTATTCCGTAAGAGGGGGGTTAAGCGAAGAGGAGTTATTTAATACAAATGTACAAGAACAGAACGCCGCGAGAAGAATGCGTTGGTTGCCTATCATTATTAGATACTTATTCGAAAGTCAAGGAAAAAATTAATATATTTAGGCAGAAGTACAGGCGACCATATGTCTGACATCGGCGGTCCCTCCGCGCACGACACCAGGTATGGGTGTATACGCCATCGATGACCATTTCGACGAAGCAAGGTATACGAACCCGCTTCCTACAGCAGACGATGACGAACCGGACGAAGACCCCAAAGAGGTGGCGAGGGTTGTTGGGTTAGATTAAGAGGCGCCGGTTTCGGTAAGCGGCGAGGATAGTGGCACGACCGACGACATGCTGTTCTGGGTGTACACAGACGCCGTGGTCCTTCGTCGACGTCGAACGCTTTGATATTCCTCTCAACGGTCGATCCCCATCGTCGTCTATCTCCTTCTCGGCATCCGAGTCTTCGTTGGGCTTATTCTCTTCCATTGTACCATAGAACCTGCGGTAACGGGCGCGGCGAATGCGGCCTCGACCTCGCAGAATCTGTCCTTGAGCGAAGAGAATCCCCTTTCGAGCGCGTCGAATCCACCCGCACTCTGCTAGCATTGGAATCGATACTCGGACGTGATTCCGGTACTGGTGGAGTTGGCACAACCCCAGACGCCGCGTTGACAGAGAAACGGGAAGACATTGACATCTTGCTTTCCATAGAGAACCTCGAATACCGATAATCGTCATATATATCCGACGCACCCTCCCAGGATCCTGCAGAATCTGCGGATGGAGCTAACGAGGGACGACGTTCGCGTTCGTTGGTGCCGATGAACGAAGGTAATATGGGAGAGAGGAGGGCATTGGAGGAGGGGATGCTTGAGGCGATGCGGTGAACAGAATGGGGGAAGGCTTCCCAGCCTCTAGCGTCGTTCGCTGGAGGATAGCTTCCTCGTGCTCGTCGACCTTGGAGTGAGCGTACATCAATCCTTCCATCGTCACGTCCTGGCTCTCCACACTATCCTGCGCGCGATGCCCCACCCGACCCAACGCAGCCTTGAATGCAGCATCATTACCATCGTCCTAGCCTATGCTCGATCTCGAATACCTGAGCCTCCGCCGGATATCGTCTTCGTCTTCATCTTCGTCTTCATCTTCGTCTTCATCTTCGTCCGAGGAGTCCATCCCATTGACAAGATCTTGCAATAGAGAAAGGGCAATCCCAACTTGAGCGTCAGCTGATGAACGTTGGTTGTACGAGGATGATGAGGATGACGCGAAGGAGTGAGATGTGTTTGGAGTTGCGGCTGAAGGAGGCGGAGGGCTGCTGTGGGTGGCATTCGCTCTCTGCGACGAGCCGCCCGTGGAAGAAGATGGATATCGTGAAGAGGAAGAAGCGAGAGTCGACGACAATGGAAAAGGTGAGTATGGCGACGTGGGTATTCGCTTATTGATCCTGAGCGGCGAAGTATTCGATTCGGGAAAAAATCTCTTCGTTTCAGGGCCAGATTGGAGCGGTGCCGGCGCGTTCGAGGTGTATTTGTGGCCTGGGAGGACTTTGTTGGTTGAGTTCGAATTGTCGGGAGGTGAGGAGGGTTTGGTGGGGGGTTCTGAACCAGCAGTCGAAGTTGACAAGGATGACTCGATAACCACCGGGAATGCGGTAGTGCAAGGGCTAGAATGAACGTGAGATTCTGCGTGGAGTGGGAAAGCCGCGAATGCAGGGATGGTAACGACAAAATCTGGAAGAGTGGAAGTGGATGAATAGCTCATCGGCGGCGCATGTATCGAGCTTAATCCAAATCCACCGCGTTCTTCGTCCGAGTCGTGTGCCTTCGTTATAGATGGAGACGACGGCGAAGAAGGGATGACCGAATGTGAAAGAGGCGAGGTCAGGCGATTACGGTCTTGTAGAGGGGAATACGGTGGATGGGGTCCGGACACACGTTTCTCGGGGGTGCGAGAAGGGGATAAAGATGAAAATGCCCTCTGCGAGGACGACGGCCGCCTCCGTTCCTGGCTCTTGCGGCGCTGTGGGAACGGCTGGTAGGGGGGTGGGCTGGGAGTGGGAGGTTCGGTACCCGTTGTACTGAATGGCGTCGGGGACTCTCCGTCACTTTTTGCGTTGACACTGGAAACGGAGGAAGCACCCAAAGATGCCCGTTTGGTCATGACAGGTTTCTTGAGGGGACCGAGAAACTTGACATCCAAACCAGAAAATCGACCGACGATACCTTCACAGTAGCCCTGCGCAAAATGGGGTTGGATAAAAGTTCTGGAAGCCACGTCAAAGGGGATACATACAAGGAAGATGTTCTCGAGGTCGGGTATGTGAAGAAGAACAGTGGGTTCATCATCCTGCACCAAATATGAAGCAAAGGAAGCAGAAAAATCAAAGACAATAACACACCTTTAGAAACATCAAATCGTCCGAACTCTCCGCCACGCAACCACACCGAGCTACGCATTTCCCAATCCCACCCTAGGCGGCAAACCGTGTCGATCGTGCCAAATCCGCCGGTTCGAGTCCCATTTCCAATCGACGCCGCTCGAGCTGAAATTAAGATGGGTTACGACGAATATCTACTGAAAGAAAAGGGTTAGTGATAACTTGGAATCAATCAACTACCAGAGTGAAAAAAACGTAGACCGACCGAAGGTGTGGGTAACCGCCACTAACTTGTTTTCTTCTCGAACTTCTTCGGCTTCTCCAGCTTCCTCTCACCAGTCTTGAAGGGTATTATATCATTTTGGCGTATAGAATGTTGAGAAAACATAAGAGAGAATTATTTTCGAACTGGAAAGCAGCCAAAACAACCTGGACGATTCGTAACATGTCGCAGCCAAATATGTGTCAACATTGGCCGGCAGTGCAAGCAGCTGTTCGTCCTCCCTTGGTATCATCGGTTATGTATCCCTTTTCCTTTGCATTTCCCGTCGATTTACTTGTTCGCCAGGCTGTCTCCCTGATCTACTCTACGATATAGTATTTATCGTATAGCAACAGGGACCCGCCAGCGTGAAATCAGGTGGTTCGGCAAGATATTATTATTTAAATTTCAAATTTTAGCGGATACTACGGTTGGGATCAATCTTCGGAATGGCCTTTTTTATTGGAGCGTATTACCCTGAAAATATGTAATGCCCGGTCCTTATTCAAGCGCTCCAATGTTCAAGGTTAATGGCCTCATGGACTCAGTAAGGAAACTCTTGTGTCTGAGATTACTCATCTCATGCCATTCAACTACCACATGCAACCCCTCTCATCCATTCCAGGATATCGCACGGTGCTAGCTCATACAACGTTGAGAAAGAGCTTCAGTCCGCAACCATCGAGGTGAATAACCACTTCTATCGACCCATAACGCTGCGACGATCTCTAACCTTACATATAGATCTTCGCCGTATGTTTCGGCTAATTAAAATGCAGATCAAACCACCACTCACAGCCCACCAGTAGTTATTACCTTCAAGTTATATTTCCACATCCTAATATTATGATTTTTCGGTTAAGGGGCAGTCCGCATGGATAAGGTACCGCGTATCTAATCTCCAGGATAAGATGTAACAATATCCTTATATGGATATTGTTACATCTTATGCTGGAGATTAGATACGCTGTACTGTGGCCCTCATCAAACTTTTCCGTACACGTTCCCAAATAAAACTCGTAATAAATTATGTATGGCGCATGTTTAATGCTACAAACAATATATATAAGCAAGACCATCCTCCAGCTGGTGCCACCACCACACATCCCTTGCACGAAAATCCTGGAAAACCAAGGGTATCAGCAAGACTTCCGTGGTTCTGGGTCTAGCTTTATTCCACCGGCAAATTACCCATTTACTGAAGCTAGCTGTTGCCTTTGATAAAATTTAGAATTTCAAAATACCCACCTTGTGTATGGTTTCGAGGTTGAGGACTTCGAATCCAAGGGCAGAATTTCGAAACTCCAACATTTTATTAGGCAAAAACGCCTGTTTGCCATGAAGGGATATTTTCCCCGCGGAATAGAGATAGGGCTGATGACATGCTTGGGACAATGTTCGGACACCTTGATAAAACTATGACGCTTATTCCAGAGCCTATCCTGTCTCATCGGCTTGCCCGTATTGCCCTTTCATGTATGCGGTACCTATATCCTCAGGACCCCAACAATTCCCAAATGCGGGACAATCTTTTTGCCGCCTGAGCCACAAAGTCAAAGCGATCGCCATGGTTATGGAGGCAGCGGATACGAGTTACCTCAAAATATTCATTTTCCCGGAGCCTCCGATGATCACACCAGATGTGATATTCCGAAGGGATCCAATCAGAGGATTTCTACCAGGAGCGACATATATTCTACATCTGGACTCTCGACCTCCTCTACCACGCTCTCCGTGCAGCAATGAAGTCTGATGAGCTCACTAAAGCGCTCTCAAAGTCATTTTGATAGTTCCGTCCGTCGAGTCTGGACGCCTCAGGAGTGAAGCAGGTTGTGCGTTGCCGCACAAATTATCGTCCACAACGTAATGTGGTTTCTGACTCTATAAGTTCCAAACAGGTATGAAAAGTTCAAGGTGGCACTCGAACATGACTTGATGTTCCACTAGATATTCTCCACAGAGAAGGATGTGGCGAAGCAGCAGTTGACGCGAAATATTGATAATATGCTCGACCTAGAATATGGGCCAAGTGGGGCTCATCCGAAAAATATTGCATCTGTGAACGCTGGATTCAATCTCGTTAAAAAATTGGGACGGGAGATTGGAACACATTCAATTGTGTTAACGGACGAGAGCAGAGATTAGAAGAGATGGAGAACGCACTCTCTGACTTGGAAAGGGTTCTCACAACCGTTTCAAAAACGATGGTCGATCACTTCTGCGGCGTAAATAGTTGACGGTGGAATATTTGCTAGGATGATTTTTTTTAAATATTCTCTTGTGCACAAGCTCTCTGAAATTTATCCGTAACGTGCCTGAAGGGTTTTTAATTAGGATTTATGAGGCGGATGAGCACCTAATTAGGTTGAGGGTGGATAGATGGCGGGTTGGTGTAATGCGGCATCTTTGTCTTCGTTTTGAGACAGATAAAATGTCAGCGAGAGCCAAGTGAAACTACTGTGAGAGCCACAAACAACACGGGGAAAACGAGAATGAAGTTAAGTTCAAAAGGTCGTGCAACAAAATGAACGCCAGGGGTCTCCACTATCGACTTTGCTTAAGGGATTCCCCAACGGCAATGGCTTTCTTTCTGCACCAGCACCGTATTTGACGAGGACGGGCGAAGGTGTAGTGAGGCTGAATGTACATTCTTTGAAGGATACATGAAGCTGGCGAAGATCGGGTATATCGCAGTGGTGGTGGTGGTGGTAGAAGAAACCGACAGCATGATAGAATGAGAGAGATCAATAAAAGTAGGCCCGGGAAGCTCTCACCCATCTCTGTACGAAAATAGTATATGTGAGAGGCCGAAAATCGTGATATTTCTCTCTATTCAATTTAGCATATTTGAGACCAATTGCGAAGATTTTTGTGATATTCCTACCCACTGTTCCAGGACTCGAAGCAAGATTCCAATCAAAACCACCAACCTGTCCAGTGTCAACTCGCTGTCAACGGATAACCGGGTGGTTTTGGGTTGTTTGGTTCGGGAGCGGCCCTGATGCGCGTTTTGCTTGTTCACCATCTCCGAGTCTTCTCATGTCTTGTCATATCAAAATGCGATATTTCTAATTAGAAAGTTGGTTCTGGAGTCACGATAGTGTATGTGCGGCTTCCTTTTTAACGGTATGCAGGTGAGCTTCTTATTTCATACTGGATGTGGCTTTCGGTGACGAGTTCTGTCGTTCAGTTGTCCCTTTTCTCTGTAGCTTCTCCTTCCTTTTTCCAACACCTTGTCGTTCATTCATTGTCTTTATTTCCGCAGGCCTGCTGGCGTCTACCGTCGCTCCTTGCCTATCACACAACTCCTCTTTCTTTCGTCAACGTGTCAACCTCGAATCTGCCCTACCCGCGGAGATCTTATCCCGTCCTGCCTTCCTCTCATCCCGTGTCGTGCACTAGTCGATTCCTTCCTTACGAAGCGAGAATCTATCCTTGGAGTTTGTGGGCTAGCAGCTAAGGCGGATTTAATTAACGGCGCACGTCAAGGACAGGCCATGGGTCTTCTGCGTCTGCATAATTCACGCTTCGCTCTGGTCTATCCTCATCATGCCCTCCCCCTCCTCACATACGCATACACGACGGCGCCTGTTAGTCGCGACCGCCGTCTCCCGTTTTCTCAAACAGGAATCGTGATGGGACACGGCACGAGGGATAACGTAGAAAAGGAGCTCCCAAGCGAGGGAATAGTTACCTGGTCAGTCCTCCTCATCATCATCTCCGTAGTCTATCCTCACACCTTCAACAGCGGCCACGCGTACCTCTTGGATCCAGGACGGAGATCTTGCAGAAGTGAACTTCTCTTTCGATTTATGGAAGTCTCTTACGCCCGCCCTCAATCACCCCGTTACTTCTGTCTTAATATCCACCTCGCAGTGTTGAGGTTGACCGGGACCCAGGAACGCCTGTTCAGAAAGGCGACGAGCAAGGTCAGCGAAGGCGTTTGGTTCGGGAAGACAACACCTAGTATTTGTTCACATGCCAGTCAGTGGTTTCTTGTCAAGTCACCCCATCACCTCGTCGAGTGACTATCCTAAATAGTGACATACTCTCGTTGGCGTTAGCGAGGGAAAAAAGACCTACCACCCCCATCCCGTTTACATGACGAACAGGACTGCCATTGGGCAGCGACGTCCATCCGGCTAGTCATGTCCAAGTAGAGATCTCGATGCTTCGTGTGGCTTAACCCGCGCTTGCCCGCAACGACTGGATACCTCACTCGAACGGCGCCTAACCGCGATCCCGTGAACCTGATCGATCTCGATGATTGTGTTACATGTATGATAACCCCGAGGCCTGGGCATGAATGCGAGGGGTGGGCGGGCAGAGCGATGCTTTATGATGGAGAGCGGCAGTGGTATGGTGCGTACATGGTCAGTTTTAGTTCCATCTGCCTTGATGCACCTCTAATAATAACAGCGCGCCCAGGTATATATCGTTTTCTGATACTGCCATGGATATTCCTGTCCGAGTCAGCGTTCTATCCTCATCGCCTGGCCATTGAATCTTCCAGACCGGGACACAAATTCATTCCTCATCGACGCGCAGAAGGGAGAGATACTTAGATAGGGCCCCATATATCCCATATGACGACCCGCGGCTGCTCTAGAAGACGATGTATATATCCCATGGTTCTGACACCTATCAGGCGGTTGCCCGATGTATCCTGGACGAGGATCGGGCCGTACGAGATGGAGCGACTTGAACGATCGAGGAGGAGGCGTTGGCGACCGAATAGAAGGCCATTTTTGCTCTCGCGAGATACATTCGACGAGTCACATTGGAGGGGGCCGAAGTCAGGGCTTGCGAGTCGGTATGGGGGCGTGATGCGTGGTTTACTGCGAATTAGATCTTCATTTCCCAATTCTATTTCATACAGTTTACACATATGTCGTGTATAGGCATCATATCGGTCTTGTATCGGACCCGTTTCTTTCTACTAGTTTTCAAAAATCATTTGAGGCGATCAACGGCATCGATCACAGAAACGAAACAACAGGAGAGAGGAAGGCAAAGGGAAAACATATAGATCACCATGTACCGATCCTCGTCAAGATATCTCATTCTCCAACATCATCCTCCCTTACTCATCGATCCCTCCTCGAAAATTCAAGGTCCACCGTCGTCAGTCCCACTTGCTTCTCCACATCAAGCAGCTATCTGGGGACTTTCAAAAATGCAGGAAACTCAGATCATCGCGTCGTACTTAGCAACTTCGCAGCCAGTCATTGGAGTGGGGTGGGATGTATGAGGTTCCATCGCATCGCCCACCCGTTTCTTCCCAGTTCGTACGACACGAACATAAGACTGGCCAAGTGTACATTGCAAGGTGTGCCTGATTGTGGAGATACGGAGTAGGGCAACCGAAAGTGGTCTCCGTATTTTCGTTCCGATTTCTTTTTGTTACCAAGCTTGGGGGTATAGGGCACGCCATTGCTACTCAAATGGACTGTGAGCATAGTTACTGTACATTGGTGAAGTCAGACTTACCTTCTGCGGGCGCTCTTCCGCCATGGATTTATTAATCCGTTCTCGTTTTTGCTTATCTCCTATCCCCTCCAATTCGCGTTTGGGATCTTGAAATCGTTTGAATGGCTCTGAGTCGTGGGGTTCAGGCAGGCGTTAGTTTATGCAAGAGAATACTCGAATGGACATCCACCGGGATACTACGCCGTGTCAAGATCGCTACAAGTGGTGGGAATACATTCCACTCGTTGTTTCGCTACCTGAGCTTCTTTCGCCCGACTCTTCCCCCCCGGCTACTCCTCTGAATTCGGCTCTCGGTATTTTTGAACTCTGAATCGTCATGCAAGGCTCAAAATCCTTGTGCCGATACGCTTCTCCTGTCCATCTCTTTATTTCTCTCGACACCGTCTCTGGCCTCTTTCGTGATTATAACAGCACTCTCTTCCTCAATCAATGACTCGTCTCATAGATTTTTAGCTTCAAGAGAGGCTTCTGGTCTGTGGGAGATATGGGAGCATCATATTTTTATTACCACTCTCTCGGATCCCAGTTCAACAAGCTAAAGTTTACTGTATCCATACCCACTCCCGCCTCTATTCTAACCAACATACCATCAGCACCCGTTGGTCACAGGGCATCCCATGAACTGCCTTTTTAGAAGCTCTTCAGGTGATCCAAACCATTCCAGCTATCAAACTCCCTCATATTATGCGGTGAACCCCCAGTGTTTCCGGCCAAAGGTCTTTCAACCGGCGATGGCTTCAATGCATTGCGAAGAGTGATTACTTACTAGGCCTTTCGTTCCGTGATAACCGGTACATACAATGTAGAAATACCTCAAGGATAACATTGTTGATCCGTGTATCACCAGCGGCCCACACATTTACTGCTGTTGTCTGTTCCATGTCTCTGGTCAGAAACTGGAACCATTTTGCGCAGGGGAGCAAGCAGGTAACTCAATTGAAATGAAAACGTGTAAGGTTTTTTATACATAAGCGCAGCGAGTTCAGTGGTGGCATGGCCTGAGGTATTTCTACATTGTATTACATACTTAGTAATAGGACACATGGGCGCTACTTCCGGTGCCATAGGTAATCATTCTCCGCAATGCATGTGCCATAATCACTCTCCGCAATGCATGTGCCATAGATAACCACTCTCCGCAATGCACGTGCTACAGATAGCTACTCTCCGCAATGCATTTAAACCACTGGACAACCATTCCATTGTATCCACCACCAACCACCCAAGTGTCCAACATCCCTGTCTATCGCCATCAAATCGCCATCCTAAAATGCAATTCACCCTCTTTACTGCTGCTCTCGTCGCCTGCCGTATGTCATATCCTTTACAGGATCCACGTATTTCTAAGTGGCCTTGGAATTTTTTTCAGTGACCGTCTTTGTGTCCGCAGCTCCAACGCCCTCAATAGATCTTCAGGGTCGGGAAATCCTTGTGAGTAGACCTCTCTCTTTATTTGCCACTTGCCTAATGTAACCGATTTTTTTCTCCCAGCGTCGTGAGGCCACCCGCGTTATCATCGCGCGCGAACCCGAAGTCAGAGGCTGCATCAGGCCCTACTGCACACGGGAAATCCCTCGTGAACATCAGTAAAATCACAACCACCTTTGAAGAACTTTTCGTCACTTTCGTTCACTTTTTGTCAGCTCCACTTTTCAACAGCTCTTACCACATATAACATTTCATGTCACCTTTTTCGTAGCTGCTGGAACTTGGGACGCTTTGGGACTTTCAAAATTTCCGAATTATAAGAACCCGGTTGTAATATAGTACTCAATCCAGTAAGCACAGTTCTGGCCTATAATGTATGATGATTGAATTGAGGTGGTCCCTGAGGGAGAGGAGACAAGAAAATCATCAAAA
>Ga0307517_10009652_pt1 | contig 13649 bp, 7 predicted proteins | sample 23_EM_MG_FD_194515 | JGI IMG/M metagenome (GOLD analysis project Ga0307517, IMG submission 194515) | Populus trichocarpa ectomycorrhiza microbial communities from riparian zone in the Pacific Northwest, United States - 23_EM | ecosystem: Host-associated > Plants > Roots > Unclassified | place...
AATTTTTTTTTTTTTTTTTTTTTTGTTTTTTCTATTTTTTTAATTGATGTCCTTTTTTAATATGTATTTTTTCAAACAACTTTTTAATTTATATTTAAATTAATACTCCTTTCTTATAATCATTTTAATTGTTTATTTAATATTTTTTTAATAGCATTTATTTTTTTAAAATTATTTTATATGTATTTAATGTTTCGAAAAGATTATTCTACTCTAATTCATAAATTTCTTATGATTTACATAAATAAATTTTATTTTTAAAATAAAAAAATATTTATTCTAAAAAAAAAATTGCCTTTTAAAATAACAAAAAACTAAACCATGTAGTATAATCACCATAATCCCTCTCATATTTCACCTTGAACTGTGTTAATTGTTTTTTTTTTTTAATATTTTAACCATCAAACTTCCTTTTTGAAGATTTTATTCTATTAGACTTAATTGAAGGCCAATTTCTTCTAATTTGTTGAGGAAAAGCAAGATAAAAAAAAAAAAAAAACTTGGTGAAAAGGATGAAGAAAATTGATGGCAGTTTTGAAATTGGGTAAAAAATACTCCATATTTCTATTATCCTTGGACTAAGTAATAAAAAACTAATTTTACTAAAACACATCATTAAACAACCATAAATAATCACATTGCAAATATCTTAATCATGAAGCAATAAAACTATCTCATAATTATTATTTTATATTTAGTTATCATTAATGATTTTTTCTTATTGACATGGATAGCTCTTAATTCATGTAGTTATTTTTTATGTCAAAATGCATTGGAAAGCATGCAATTTTATCTACTCAAGAACAGATTTATCCGACTCACTAGAGTCAAATAGCTACTTAAAATTCTAAGACGCGTGTATCGTAGCCACCCTTATTTTAATATTTATGACCTTAGGGTCCAACTTTGAGTCCATAAAAGAGGGCAACATTCCCACCACACTAGAAGATTAATGCCTAAATAAATATTTTTGCAGTGAATATAAATTAACAAGCACGAAAACTGTACCGAGGTCTCACAGCAACTCGAGAAATACATGTTTATCGAGATGTTATTTTATTCTTATATGTCGAACGAGTCAGAATGGTTCTCAATTATATGAAGCTTTGTAATATACTTTGGGACGTGGACCAGTGTCCTCCTGCAATGGTTAAAGCTCCTCGGAAACAACCTCCACTAGCATTAATCACTGCAAATGCTCGAGATAGATGTTGCTCATGCCCTCTCCACGGTCCACGTGGTTAGTGGTGACACACCATAGAAAAACATTAACAACGACAGGAAAAAATAAAAACCCGGCAAAGTCATTAGTTTCCGTCTCCAAATGACAGGTTGCATGCGCAAGCTTAATGAGAGAATGCAATCATAGAATTCCCAGAATAGATCAGGTAAGGAGTTAATTTCACATGGAGCTTAGAAGCCACAAAAAAAAAAAAAAAAAAGGGATTTGCCCAGGAACCGGACCAAAATCAACTAGCAAAATCGTGAAAACCTGACATCATAGAGACCCCCTCTTCACCACAGCATCAACCAAGCTTCCAAATGCCAGTGTGCACCAAATACAAAATGAGGATCAAGATATACCCCACACCACATCTCATTAGATTACATAAAATTATGATACGAATTTTATCCCAGGCAAGTTTTGTATTTATTTCATGTTTAAGACTGTCAATTTTTTATCAGGTCTGCATCTCATTGACAAATTTGCACACTGTAGCGGGGTTTCTACATCAATTGCTATTAAAAAAAATATTTCACTGTTTTTGTAAACCCCAACAGCCCAAAAACTGATCAATGGTACCAGACAAGGCGTGAACGAAGCAAGAGAAATATAAAGGTGCAAGAAGCAGAACTATAGCTACAATTCGCACTAAGAATACCAGAGGCATTGTAATGCTAGATACATTCATAAAACCCACCAGCAGCAGGCAACAACTTTAAACACAACTTCAATACTTAAATAGACACTTTGCAAGCATATTAACATTCATGAAGCCCACCAGCAAGCAACAACTTTGGAGTACAACTTCAATACTTAAATAGACAATTTGCAAGCATATTAACATTCATGAAGCCCACCAGCAAGCAACAACTTTGGAGTACAACTTCAATACTTAAATAGACAATTTGCAAGCATATTTATACAAGCACTAAAACCGTCAGTTGGGGCCTAAAGCATTTAATGACCTTCAGGAGCAAATGAAGTCAAGATTTATACACCCTTGTAAGAGTATAACGATAGTTTAGCAATTAGTTGTGCTGTTAGAGCATTTCCCATGATTGATAACATGGTGCAACCTGAAACCCCTAAGATTGCCATCCTGCTATAGTGTCAACACATTACAAATTTACTGCTTATATAAATACGCATCAATGCTATGCATATCTATACAAGCACTGAAGCTGTAATGTGAAGGAACCTAAAGTCAAATGACTCATATCACAAACAAAAACCAATCGAAGTTTAAATTTAAAGACCTAGCTCTCACTGCACTTGAAGTGCTGAGGACTAAAACCCTAAGATTTGCTAAAATACCAGCATGGAAGACTTATTGTATGGATCTGCAATTAAAATTCAAGGTAATATAGCTCTCTTATCGCATTGCATATTGATATTGCTCTAAATTTCCTTCATTTTTGTATTTAATCGAAGAAAAAGAATCATAATTATTTTCAATTATATTAAGCTTTTAATATTTATCATTCAAGTTACGTCGTTGTCAAATAGGAAAACCCATGTAAACAAATAAACCATTAATAATTGCAAGATAACTAATGATACCAGAACTCTAGAACAAGACCGGCTACTAGCTGGAGTTAAAGCCAAATATTGTATTCTCACAATGATTTTTAGCCTATAAAATAAGTTCATAAAACTTATTAATGTTTTATGGAGTGCAAAATATCTTTAAATTAACAAAAATTAGAATTAGGAGACAAGATACAATCTTTAGATGTCCTAAGAAACGGGTGGTTGGTTGAATGGATGTTGGCCATTGCTTGCTTCCAGAGGGAAAGCAAATTGGAACCCCAACTTCACATGCTCCCACCACAAAAAATATTGGGAACAAACCAGAAAAGAACACCAAAGTCATCAATTCCAGCACCATATGATACAGGTAGCATGAGCAATAATTTAAATCATCTAACACAGGTTAATCAGATTCAGGCATAGACTTCTAAAACAATTCTGCCATATATCTAATCTCTGACATCAGGGTATAAATACCAATGAAGGGATTTACGCTATTACACAAGGGGAATTTGATCTCGAGGTCACAATCTCATAATAACTAACAGTGAACATCATAAAGACACCTCTTACAAAAACATCAACCAAGAAATTCCAAAAGCCAACACACAAAATCCCAAATTCCAGTCACTACATAACCCAAAATCACATTTCCACTAATTTCAAAATATTACATAGGATAAAATCAACATAGTATTTAGTAATTTTATCTCGAGAGAAATTACACTAGTGCATTACATTTATTTATTAGACCTGGACCATATTGTCAAATCTGCATGTTGCAAAGAAAATTAATTCCATTTGCAATTGTGTTTCCACCTGATTGTTCTACATGTTCATATAATCACTGTCCATTGTTTTAAAAACTCATTCACTGTTTCTGTAACCCAACAACCCAGAAACCAGAAAAATGCTGCCAAATATAATACATGGCAGAACAGGAGAAGTTTAGGGATACAAGAAACACCACAATTATTAATACAGCTTGGGCTAACTGAGGTACCAGAAGCATTGTAATGCCATGTACATTCTTGAAGCCTCCACCACAACACAATGTCTAAGATGACAATTTATAAAAACAGACAATTTATGGGGGGGAAAGAACCTCGGGGACTGAAATGCATTTTAAACAAATGAGCCAGGGGAAAAGAAGGATTCAAACCAATTAACAAAAAAAAGACATCACATCAACATGTAAATATGTAAAAGAGGAAGACAGTTTTTCTCTCACAGAGAGATATATGCAGAAATAATGTTGTGAACCCTTGACAAATGAAATAAAAAATTCCTTTTACCAATTGAAATAAAAAATCCACACAATCAGAAAGGTAAAGCCAACAACGAAACCTCAAATACCAAAAATCTTCTTGAGGAGCAAAAGTAGCAAAACCAGAAAAACAGGGATATTTATAATCTAGATAAACATTAATTCCGGCATAGCAGAAAAGTTCTACAATCCTTCTGTAAAAGCCCCGTTCTACAGATAGAAACTAATTTTGCAAAGTTTAAGTAGCATCCATCACAAATCCAACCACATCTTAAGGAAGCAGATGAAGTGAAGCAGCAACAAAAGCACAGCAGTCCACATAATTAAATTAAAGATTTCATTGCTTGCATTCAGGAAATCACGACAACCATTTAAAGCATGTGTTCCCAAGAAGCTCTCATACACCTGAATCAAAGACCCATCAATGTCAAACATATAAAATAAAGCTCAGGCTAGCTAAAGCACAAAATAACAAACCAAAAAGTTGTAGAAAGCCATGAAATAAAACTACAACTAGTCTACTGTATCTTTTAAAGATCAGAAAACTCTTTATCTTTCAGGTGTGTAGTTATAATTGTTTCTCTATGACCCACAAGAAAATGCTATAACAACACAATCAAATCCACAATGGTGCGACACGGCTTCTCAACAATTATAGAGAAACAGCAATTAGTCTAAAAATTAACAAATGCAAACGAATTGAAAAAAAAACACCTTTTCCACAAAAAGAAAAAGAAAAAAGGGATTGTTACAACAAAATAAAATAAAAACTTCACACGGGGCAAAATCATTTGAAGAAAAAAGTCAGCAATAATTACCTTCAGTAATATGGTGGTGGCATACCCTGATACATCCCTCCAGCTCCATGTGGGAATCTAGGAGGCAGTGGCATTGAGGATGGCTGCTGATGCTGCTGTTGCTGAGACAAAGCGTAAGACCCAGCATCTGGATACACCCCAGAACCGGTACCAACAGTGCTCTGTGGCATTCTATACATTGAAGCCCCTGCATTGTTCAATCCACCATCATTTGGACCCGCCCCTACATACGGCGGAACCCTATAAGCACCATTATATCCAGAACTCGTCAATGAAGTATTCAACTGATAGCTATTACTCGCAGACCCATAATTTTGTAAGCTTCCTGTTACCCCGCCAATCGAATTTTGCGGTTGTGGTTGTGGGAACGATGGATGCGCTAATGGCTGTGAATTTTGTGCATTTGCACCGCCCTGACTAGTCTTATTAACCCTCTTGTTATCAACAGCTAACTTACAAACAACTTGATGCCCATCAATATTTTTCATAGGATCAGCAATCGCAGCCTTTGCCCCATCCTCAGACTTATATATAAGAAAGGCAAAACCCTTTGATTTCCCAGTAGATTTATCAAACCCAAGCGGGCCTTCTTCAATCTCACCATACATTGAGAAAAACCCTAACAACCTCTCCGAGGTAATCTCAAAAGGCACGTTCCCAACATAAACTTTCCTTAGCGAAACATCACCGGTACTCGAATTATTCGATGCTAATTGAGTAACAGTAATCCTTCCATCAATTTTTTTACTAGGTTCTCTAATAGAAAGCATAGCAGAGTCCACATGTTTGAAAGTAATAAACCCGAAACCTTTCGACTTACCTGTGTTCTTGTCATGGATAACAATAGCTTCTTCGAGTTCTCCGAAGGAAGAAAATAGAATTCGGAGGGTATCCGAGGTTGTTTCGGAAGAGAGGCCGCGAATGAAGAGCTTCCGGAGGGAGATGTCGCCATCCGCTACGGAACGGACAGAGTTAAGGATGTCAGAGTGGTGGAGTGTGGCCGATTGGAGGATGTCTAATAGTTGGTCTTTTGTGAAAGGTTCGAGGATTTTACGGATTTCTTCGGGGGTTAGAGGAGTTATTGGAGATGGTGGAGAGGTGCCAGTGGGGATTGAGATGCCGTTTTCTTCGGCTTTGCGTTTTTTAATGAACTCCATGGTGGCGGAAGTGGTGGTGGTGGATTGCTGGTTAGCGTGGAATAAACCCTAGAGATGAGGGAGTTACACAGGATAGAGAATGAAACCGGTCTTGTTTTTGTGGCTAACTGAATTTGCTGGACCAGTGTTTGGGTATTTATATTTGTTGGGTCGGGTTTCACTTTCACCGCCATGATGTTTTGACTTAAATTTGGGCTTGGTGATCCTGAATGAGTTCTAATTGGGCTGGGCTGATGTGAGAGGCTTGAGCTTAGCTATTTTGGCATGCTCTCATTTGAATCAGTTTTGCTTCGCTAGGGTTGATTCCCGACATGTTGAAGACTTCAGCTGCTTTAAATTTACTCATTTTTATTTTTTTATTAAATGTCCGGCAGCTTGACTAATTCTACAAGTTTTAAAATTAATAGCTATATAAATATTTAGTAATCATGAGAGAATTCAAACTCATAAATATTAAAATATAAATTCAAAATCTAACCAATTAAATTTTTCTCAATGTTACTTTAAATATGATTGGTACCTCAAGAAACGGAAAAATGGTCCGTGCAGGAATTGAAATTGATCTTGTGGGAAAAAATGGGAGTGAGACCCCATCTGGAGACTTCAATTTCTATTTTCTTTTCTTTTTAAGGTCACCATGTACAATTAACATAAGCTATTATACTGCACACAAGAGCATTTCTATTTTTAATCAGCAAACATCACATGGCCTAGGCTAAAGAATTGGATTCCTAACTTGATGAGCAGGCATCGAGGAATTTCTCTGCTGCTCCCGGCACGAAAGATGCCCAAAGATTGTTAAAGGGCCTGTAAAATATTTAGCAAGGCAAGCTTTTAGAACTTGTACTGATAACCAAGGACTTGAACTTAGAAGAGTCCCCTGAAGTAGCATTGGCTCGCTGGGTTATCAACTCCATGTTCTTGTGTAAACTTTGCTTCACCAAATCCTTCATCAGTTTCTTTCCCTCTTGAGGTTCCCTGTTATTTACTGGTGACCCTATTGCTATCCTTGCTGTTTGAGGCCCAGAATGTGGCCCCATCCTTGTTTGCCTCTCATCTTTGAACCATTGCAGTAGTTTTAGTGCTCTCTTCTGAGCTAGAGGACTCCCCAATAATGCCACTTCAAGGAGTACAGGGACAATGCCAGATTTAAGCATTTTATCACGCAGAGCTGAGCTTTGATGAGCTAGAATCATCAAAATATAAGCCGATAATTCTTGACATTTTGGCTTATCCTCCCATGTCATTATCTCTATCAAGCTCTCTGGCACAAGTGAACTATTTTCCATTGCTTTCTTCCCCATTAAGGTCACCACTAAATGTCCTAGTGTCGCTAGAGCTTTCTCTGAGAATTCTTTTTCTGATATTACCCTCAAGAGAGTTTGAACTGCCCCATTAGAGAGCAAAGGCCCTGCATTGTCCAACACAGCAGACAGGTTGTATAGAGTACCCAAACATGACTCCTTGGTTTCGTAACTTGAGCATGACTCAAGAATTCCAATTAGAAATGGCAAAACTTCTGATGAAGCGAGAGGGAATTGGGTATGATTCGCCAGCGAAGATAATGACAGGATTAATTCGGCAAATTCTTGTCTTGTTGGTTCTTCTAAAACATCCATGCTCTTTGGTAGTTTCGAAAAGATCCCTGCTTCTACCATGAGAGCCTTGTTCCTGAAGAAAGAAAATAAAAATACATTAATTAAAACAAGAACAGCTCACTAATCTAGTTGCAGCTACTGAACCAAAGAGTATAAATCAGGGATAGTAACACGGTGGCCATTTTTGAATGTCTCCCAAGCAAATAATGAGCATCATGCACGCCAAACTAACCAACCAACAAGTATTAAACAAGTTACTGTCTTTTTCTAAGAAAGTCAAAGAGATTCTTGGATTTAGATCTGAGATGGAAGATGGAAGTCAACAGATGAATTTGTTTATTGCTCATAGATCATAGGGAATCTGATCATTTGCGCCAATTCTTATGTCCTTTAACTTATTTCTATTCAAAGACAACATTGTCGATTCAATAACATCATTGCTCTGTCTATGCTTCCTACTAGAGCGTGTAATAAGCGCCCTTTGTGCATGTGGCCTCCTACTTCATCCAAATTAATTATTTTCATATCTGCTAAAAAAAATTAATTATTTTCTTATGATGTTGATTTGAGGAACATGATCATTAACATTCAAATGGGTGTCTTCTTAAACCAATCAATTAATAAATATTTTGATTTTGAAATTTGTTAAAGGGTATAACATGCAAGACTGAGAAATGAGTTTATACAAAAAGAAAGAATTCATAATCAAATCTAGGTAATTAAATATTTGAAACTTGACAATTTAAAATTAAAACAAATTTTAAAAATACTACAACATTATTTAATGAATGAGAATAATAGAATTGTTAATCACAATCCGTACAATAATAATATTTTAAATTCATTCAAATTGAATTGATATTTTCTTTATCATAATTATCATCTAAATTATTATGAAGAAATATTAACAATAATTAACCTGGACAAAAAAAGGGAAGGGACCACGCCTAAAAAATCAGGTCAAGAACCATCATGAAATCCCCAAAATTGGATGCTGCCTCAGCCAAGGGTAAATCAAAGACAAATCCTCTTTCTTTTTCTTTTTTTCTCATCAAGAATTGAAAGCTTGATGTGGCACCAAGAGCAATTATACATTACCATTAAAGGGTAAATCAAGAAACAGAACCTAAAAGCTTTGATCCTATCTATTTTATGAAGGGTGGCGCTGAAAACCACAAGTCCTCAAGTGCAACGCCTACACAGCCTCGACGTAGATTGTTTTCTTTAACGACGAGGGTCCCTCCCTCAGATTACTCCATTACATGAAAATTGAGAGTATTATCAGAGGCAAACTCCAAAATCCAAACCCATATCAGGTCCCCTTTATTCCTTCCCCACTGGCCAAATTTCAATTCTTTAGGATATAAATCAACCATATATGGGTATTTCTCACCTCACCTAAGCTCAAATAATGAAATAATTCATACCCCAAAAAATCCAGATGGTGCCAAAAACCAAACTCCGTTTTTCAAACTGTTGAAAAAACATCCAATTACATAAGCTGTTTGATGTAATTAATCTTTGTTTTCTTCTTCAAATTCACATGGATGGTCAGCCACACAACTGGGGTGCTTATTGTACTATGATATTTTTTTTTCTTCATTTGTTTATAATTAGAATGAAATATTTGACTAATTAAAGTAAGAGGAGCTAACCTCATTCTCTTGTTATCTGAAGTGTTAGTGGAGCTTTGACCTATCGATGCAGATTCTACAGTGTGGTGTAATCAGCACCCAAGATTATGTTAGGTTTTAGGCAAGTTCTATACAATGCCTACCAAAGACGTTGTTTTTTGCATTTAATTTTTTTTTTTTCATAACAAGTTATAGAGTTTTATAAAACGATTCTAGTTGATCTCCTAAACAGATATGAAAATATTCTAAACAGCTCAATTAAATGTCTTATGAGGAATGATTCTGGACTACAATTGAATTTCATAATTTGTATTTTTTTTGTAATAAAAATGAAAAACAAATTAATTAAAAATAATGATATCAAAATTAGAAAAGAAGAAACTTACTTGTAAGTTCCATTAGCAAGCTCAATCAAAGCATTAACAGCCACTCTCTGGCGGCCAGCTACTTCTGAAGCCACCATCCCCACCAAGGCAGGAATAACACCAAGCTCAGCCATCAAATTTCTCATCTTAGCATCTTCCCTAGCTAATTTTTTAATCTCAAGAGCTGCCATCTCCTTCTCTTCCCAGCTTCCAAAGTGAAGTCTCTTTACTGATCTTTGTAACACCACAGAATCATCATCAATATCACTACTTTGTCTATCCACAGTAGTAATTGTTGCTTGTTCTTCTTTGTTGACCATAGCTTTGGTTCTTGTTTTATTGCTCTTTTGTGCCCTTTTAGTTTGCAAGAACCGCCTGACACGAGCGAAGAATTGAAGTTTCAAGTAAGAAAGTGCAAAGATAGAAGAGGAAGAAGGGGAAGGAGGTGGTTCAGGCATGTTTGGTCTTTGTGCTGGAGACATGAAAGAAAATCAACAGCTTGTTTGTAACCTTTCTTTTTGTATGTATGAAACTAGACTTTTGAGAGAGTGAAAGAGAGAGGATATATATATGGACAAGAGCTGTACGACGAGAGGGAAGGTGCGAGAGAATATGTGAGGGAAAATTACAGGAAGAGCAGAGAGCACATGCAGAGGGAACAGTGCTCTCTTTAAACTCACAAACTGTAAGAGATATTCAAGGCACATTAATAAGATCACTTGCAAACCCATAAATGAACTTGAGGTTTAATTACTAATTATACAATAAACCATCCGACAAGGGATTAATTAGTAACAATATTAGCCTAATTAATTAAGGATACAGAAGAAATGGGCTGCTAGTGGGATTTATTGTGATTTTGTCACCTAACCCATCTTGGAGAAGCTTCCTTGGGTCGCAAATGAAATTATTAGACTGCCAAGACTTTTTGCTGACTCCTTATATTGAACTTTGCAAAGTGTTGGCTTGGCTATGATCGACATGTGTTAATCAAAAGAAGATAAGAACTTTAGCTAACTATTAAATAAATCTTCGAATCTATGTGAGCTAAATTAATGGCATGTGGGTTTCAGCTTTCAGGTGGCATCAGCCTTGGTGCTCTGCTCCCTAACAATGGGGCTGTTATCAATCCATCTAGCTGTTGATTTTCTCTCCAACACTTGTCATCCATGCATTGAAATGGGGTTGCTAGTCTATTAAATTCTTAGGAGAAAATCTCCTTTCTCAGAAACGAAAAGATCTGCATCCATTCTCTGATATCTTTTTACATGGATAGATGGCTGGATAAATTTCTCTAGGAAATTGGGTGGATAAACATTTGTGAAATTCCATTGCAAATGATCCAACAGAAATAAAATACTTCGTAGTGAATATATTTGTTCTATATGATCCTATTTCTTGATTAATTTGATAACTAGATATCATGCGTCCTGGAGATTTGCGACTGGAACAAAGGAAAACCGACCACCATGGAGGGTTTTCCTGCCTGTATATCCTCTCTTTCTAAAACATTGAGGCAACAGAAGTGTTAGGATTTGCAATAGACTTTCAGTTAACTCATTTTATTGTTAAGTCTCAAAGTGCTAGCTCCATTACTGAGCTTGATCTGTTGCCCAACTATTCACATGGTATGATTCCATGGCCAGCAATTTATGAGCTGAGATTTTTCTTCTTCTTAATTTATTCGGTAGAAAGGTTTTTCTTTTCCCTTACCTTACCTATACTCAATTTCCTAGCTATAAAATCAAATAGATTTCTAAATCAACCCTGAGAGGTAGCACAACTGGTCAGGTTTTGAGTTTGTTTCTTAATGATCACAAGTTTGAGTCTCTTCAAGGCCACTGGAGATTTACATAGTCATTAATTTCAGGGCCCGTGAAATTTATCGAGGTGCGCACAAGCTGGTCCAAACACTCATATTAATAATTAAAAAAAAAACAGACTTCTAAATAATTTCAGTTGAAAGTTGAAATATGAAAAGAAAAAACTTATTTCGTTTCATAAGGTTGGAAATTTCAAAATTGGAATAGAGAATCATAATACTTACTGTAGCGTTGAAAAGCATTGATTTGAAGAAGCGTAAATGAAAGGAAGATTAAGTTTGAAAGAAAAAAAGAACAGTAATAATTAACAAAAACATACGTACCTTAAATATTCAGGCGTCAAACCAATTAGGTCTTCCACTTTCTCCATTACCATGTTGCGATGATGAGTACTCGGTCTAGCATTAATTAGTCGAAAACGGAGACATTTTTTTTTCTTTTTAATTTTGGTGCTGAAACAGTGCGACCTCTAGCTTAATTACTCATAGGCATCCAAAATCTACAACTCTGCTGATTTAATTTCAAACTCAATACATTGCTAGAAAATTCGCGTATTGCAACAAAAACGCCAACAAAAACATAGAATATTATGTTGGTATTTTCCGACAGAAAATTTTCATAAATTATAATGAAATTTGTTATGTTAGTAATTTTTATGATGGAATAAAGAAATTTTTTTTGGCAATGGTGTCGGAAATATGACACATCAGTATTGTCTGATGGAATTGTTGACGGACATCATAACAGAAAACTTAAATGAAATATAGCTCGATAGTTCTCTCCTTCCCCCGCTATTAAAAAAATAGTGACGTTTCTGATGGAATATGTGATGGACAAGTCCGTCAGAATAAACAATCATTTTCGTCGAAAAGTTACAAAATATTTTAGTATTTCTAACAGAATAGGTGACAAATAATCCATCAGAAATTAAATTTCTTATTTCCGATGGAATCAACATAATAAAAAATACTAAAAATTTTATCAGCATTGATAACATGTCAAATATACCAACACAATATGTGATGGAAATTTCATTGGTGATGGTAAAATCAATCCACTACCAGAATTCTTATTTTTATCGATGAAATTTTTCATCAGTATTTGTACTATCATTCTATTGATAATTAATTTATTGACGGGATCACATAGGAAAATGCTCTGTCGGTGATTCTCTTGCTGGTAATTATTACTGATGGATTTACTGACGGGAAAAGCGTGCTAAAAAAAATTAACCCGCTTCATTTCGTCAGTAAATCCCTCGAGAAGTTTGTCATATAACTGACAAAAATACAGAATGCAATTCTGTTGGTAATTATTTAAAAATATTTAAAAACAATCTATTTAACAGAACTAGAAAATAATTAAATAATTAAAATCTATTTAAATCCTATAAATAAATCAACTAAAAATTGATCTTATATGAAAAAAAAATCTTACAACAACATTCACACAAATATTAAGAATAGAAAAATTTAAAAATAAAATAAAATAACAAATATAATGAAAAAAGAACATAAAAAAAGAAGAAAAAAGAAAAATCTTACCTTAATGTAGTTGCGAGTGAAGCTAAAAAGAGAAAAAAAATCAATAAAGTATGTTAATTAAAAAAACGAGAAAAGAAAAGAAGAAAAGAGGAGAAGACATACCTGAGCGTGGAGGAGAAAAGAAGGAGTTGAGGAGAGAAAAAGAAAGAAAGAAAAAAAGAGATGTTGATGTAAGACATACCTGAACATGGAGGAGAAAAGGAGTTGAGGAGAGAAGAGAAGAGAAAGGGATGTTGATGTTTTTTACATAAGGGGAAGAAGAAGAGGCTCGTCTGTTGTGAAATGAGAGATTCTAGTCTTTTTATTGAGGTATTTTACCGATGGTTTTAGCGATGAATAATTAAATATGAATAATGAAATGAGAGATTCTAGTCTTTTTATTGATTCCGTCTATAATATTTAATTTCAATTTCAATTTAATAAAAAAAATTTAGAAACCGCCAAATATCACTAAAGACTTTTCAATCCGTCGGTGATTCTGTCTTTTTTTTTCAACTGTAATTTCCTCAGTATATACCGAGGGAATATTTCCGTTTGTATTTTTCAATTTTCTGGTAGTTATCATAACGTGTCAAAGGAAGAAATTTGTAGATGAGTTTGAAATTTACCAAAAACAATTATTCCTAATAATCTAAAAGATTGGCATGATTTGTTGATTGATGCTATTTGGGGCCATATGATTTCTCTT
>Ga0307517_10009653_pt1 | contig 13649 bp, 10 predicted proteins | sample 23_EM_MG_FD_194515 | JGI IMG/M metagenome (GOLD analysis project Ga0307517, IMG submission 194515) | Populus trichocarpa ectomycorrhiza microbial communities from riparian zone in the Pacific Northwest, United States - 23_EM | ecosystem: Host-associated > Plants > Roots > Unclassified | place...
TTGAATTATGCAGAGTACAAAGTGCATGCTTATAACCGAAATGGACTTTGTGCGTTGGGGTTTATGGACGATCATTATCCGGTTCGCAGCTCATTTTCCCTTCTCGATAAGGTAATACTTGTTTCCGCGCTTGTTACGGTTTAGTTTGGGTTTTATTTGGTGTTTATGTTGTTAGTTTGTTGATTGAATGGGCAATAATAATACATAAATAATTGATGTTTAACTATTGTGAAAAGAGATCAGTAAGAGCTTTGGAATGCAGCTGTAATTAGGATTTTGTATGATGTTTGATAGCTTTTGTTAAGGGTGTCGGATATTCTCTCTCGTTTTGGAATAAAGTTTTGTATTTTTGTGTCTCATCAAGATTTTAGAATTTTGCAATATGAAATCATGTAAAGGAAATAAATTTCATAGTTAGGTTTGCTTGAAGTTTCTTTGTGTTCCTATGATGCAATGCTATGTTTGCTTGAGTGACCTCCCGATGTGATACTATAATTAGATGGGACTTTTTTTTGGTTGAAAGCTGAAATCATAAAATTTATGTGAAGGATAACATTGATTCTGCCCAAAATTTAAAATATAGGTTGTTTTTTAAGTAGTATATTTGGTGGAGTAAACTTAATTGTACTTGCCATCTCATGGGTTTCATTTTAAGATGTTATATTGTAATCTTTCAGGTGATTGAAGAGTATCAAAAGAATTTCGGTGAATCTTGGAGGACTGCACAAGCAGATAGTAGTCAACCTTGGCCATATTTGAATGAAGCTTTGACCAAGTTCCAAGTAACTTAGACTTTTTTTTTCCTAGTCTCATTCCTGGACGTGATGCTTATTTTTTTTTAATTAATGAAAAGTATTTTGTAGTTTTCTATTCACAAATCTCATGAATTTAAAAGCCCCTTTGTTTTTCATTTTACCTTACTTTTTAATTTTTAAATTTTCAGGATCCTGCAGAGGCAGACAAATTGTTGAAAATCCAGAGGGAGTTGGACGAGACAAAAATTATCCTTGTGAGTAGCTGTTGATTAGATACATTTAGTTTTGCAATTCTGTATTCTTTCCTATCCTCTTCCAGTTAAATGCTTGGTCAGATCTGCTATTCTTCCCTTTCCTGTTTCCATCATTAGCTTTTTGGTTGGAGGTATTTTTGTCTCGTGGTTCTACCATATTGGAATAGCTATTTTGGAACCTATCAATTAGAGAATGAAATACTACTGTAATCAACTTAAGCAAAAAGCAGATTCATTCTACATCTACGTGATCTGTGCTTTTTTTTCTTGGGCCCATATGGAAATTGGTTGAACAAACTGTAATGGCATGTTCTTTGGATAGACCTGGGCGTGAGAAACTATCTCCTGCAAAAATCAAAGTTTAAAAGGTTACAAACAGAAAAAGGGGTGACTAAGCTGCGGTAAAACTAGGAGTAGCTTGAACTCCATCCCTGGAAAATGATCCACATGCTGGTTCTTTTTGAGCCTGTGGATTGTTATCTCATTTGTATACAGTAACCTATATTTGTGGTATATCTTAATTCAGTATTAACATATCACGGAACCAAATGGCATCTTTAATCCCATTTGGACCTACATAATCCTAATCCCTTTTGCAGAATGTGTCAGTGCAATAAGCACAACATGCTCGCTTTGTTTAGAAGCTGGAATCTTCATCGTAGTGCACCACTTGTCATGAGATTTGCTTGCTCAATACATCACTTATTAAATGATTTTGACCTTACAGGCTTGTGATGTCCAATTTTAAGTCTCGGTAGCTGGCCTTCTGATTTGCCTTTGTTTCCTGAGTTTTGTGCTGTGCATGAATTTTCTTTTTGGTTTTCTCACTATCCGTTGAAAGAAATCTCATGCCAAAGTAATTAAAAGCTGAAAGTTTAGACATAGATTACCTTCTGGTGATTCATAACTAATCTACTGAACATGATCCTTATAACTCCGTTTTCTAAATTACTCGCCCTGTGACATGTTTGTGTGTTTTTCTTTGGTACAGCATAAGACCATTGACAGCGTGCTTGCACGAGGTGAGAAACTTGACAGTTTAGTCGAGAAGAGTTCTGATCTGAGTGCTGCATCACAGGTAAATGTGCACAAATTTGTTATGTTTTTTCTCTCTCTCTAGTGCACAGGTATCTGAAAAATAACATGCGCAACTCTTGTATGTGTGTTTATAGTTTTTTCCTACCTTAATTGTGCAAGAGTCATCTAATTGTGTTTTTGTTGCTTCATTACACCATCATTCCATGTATGTGTATGTTTCACAGTTGGAGAAGTTGACGTTAGAGTCTCTGTAGAAGTTTATTAACAAAAGTGTACAACTTTACTACATGATTGTTTATGTTGGGATTTTGATAACATCTCAAGAACGCGTTAATTAAAACCATTTTGTATTGCAAAAGGGGCATGGAACCTTTTGATAACATCGCTATGAATTCTTTCATTTCTAAATTCCAAGGGACACTCAAAAGTTTTCCAAGTGCAGTTATTTTTTCATTTCAGTGAAGTGCTAGCAATGACACTATCCACATGCTGATTAAACTTGCATTTTGTCATACTTCTCACCATTGTTGTTGTGGTCTGTGTTCAGCTGTAGTCAATTGTCTCTTAAAAGAAATTTTATGGTGATTTATGAATACACCATTTATTTGTTTTGCTTGGTTTTAAAATTTTTGATAGGATGTTCTGCTGTTTCCATTTCCCACCAATTGGGTTGATGTATTTTGAACTTCTATATTATTGGCTCGTGTTCACATACAAAAATTTTCAGTATTGGAAAAACGATTTTAGGATTAAGATCCTTTATAAACTTTCCCTTTCCCATCCACTCCCTTCAGCAACAAACCTCTGGTAATTAAAAGCAGGAAAACTTGCCCAGCTGAGTCCAAAATTATCACACAATTTGACAAGGGTTATACCATGAAGGCACTACGCATCCAAGGTTGATGTTGTACTTCTATTAGAAACCTTTGAACTATGTTTTACTTTGTTTTTTAAAAACAAAACAGAACTGTTTTTCTATTGTTTTCCTTTGATCTTATTTATTTGCTTGCCAAATGAATTCGCCTTCTATCTATAATTTCTAAGTGGCTGATCTACGTTGTACAATGTCAGAAACTGCAAGGAAAAATCTGGGAGCTATGATTTCAAAATGGAACTTTAGCTCCTCTGTTAATTTCTAGAAGTCTTAAACTCAGCTATGCTTTTTCTAATTGCAATTTGTGGAGATTATTAACGCATAAACTTTGGTTGATTGTTGAAACAGATGTTCTACAAGCAGGCGAAGAAAACCAATCAATGTTGTACCATACTGTAGCTGCAATGGCCACTCATTTGTCATACTGTTGAAGCTGGTGGATGGTAAATTGTGATTGTAATGTGTCCATATCATTTATCAAATTTGTGTGGCTGAGTGGAATTTCTCCTTCTGGATATTTGTGTTGGATCGAAAAGAAAGGAAACCAGATATTGATCATCAAGTTTCTTATCATAGCTTTATACACCTCGTGTTAACTAGCAATATCATAGTTCGCATGCACCAGTGTTGTATGCAATTCTCTTACGTTTGAATCTTAAAACTAATATATAATTTGTTCAATCGTTTCCTACCGTCCATTCTCGCAGGGCATACCCCTAATTATCTCACTGAGTTTTACCATACTAGGGGTGATGCACACAACATTCCTCATGAAACGTTGTTCTTTGCTTTTCGCTTGCTATTTTACATTATGATCGTCGGATCTAGGAATGGAAGGCTAACGAGTTGTTAGTCAAAGTTGTGAGACTGGAAAATCTCTTTGGGTTTTGTTGCCAGACGTTTTAGAGATGGTGTCGGAAACTCATTGATTTGTTCAAATCCACGTGAATCTTTGTTAACGAATCCTGATTCCTAATAGAGAACCAGAAACATTTATAGTATATTACTGCTAGGGTTCATGGAGAAAAAAGAATCTGCTCGATGTATTGCTGAATAAAACGGCAGCTTAATGCTTCCAAAATGAAAATAATTCCACTTCAGCGTTCCATTCTGAGTATTATTAGCACGGAACCTTGAATGCAGAGGGCATCGTTATTCTCAAATTTCAAGCATTCTGAGTATATTACCATTTGAATCGCTTCATGAAATGCCTGCGAGCTCTTGGGGGAAAAAACAACACAGGATTGCAAGATAAGCAAGAATCTGGCATGAGTGCATTGCCATCGCTATCACGACAGACAATTTGACCCCACCTCGAGCTGGTTTCAAGATGCAAATCCAGACGACACTCATCAAAGATAAGGTCATAGATATTCTTGGATTCTAGTTTGGCATTGTTATTCCTTTTTGCAAACTGTGGGCGTGATATTATCACCCAAAACACAAATCGCACCCCACAAGACAAACAACAATCCGAGCCTTATCAATCAAATTCAAAAGCCTTTTCAACTACACACATCAAAATTATTTAGAAAAAGTTATGCACCTTCTTCTATATAATTCAGGAACCGACTATTTAAAAACAAGAACCTCCTTTACAGAAACAAAGGCACAAAGGGGTATTAAAACACAGTAATACTGCTCTATGTTGTGCATGTGCTTAACCCTCTGCTTGATAATCTCATTCTTATTTACTTTCCTAGAATGGATTGGAACCACCAGATGCCTTTGGTGTCCTTGGGCCCTTCTTCTTCCGGTGGTGGGTCAGTCTGTGGAGTCTTGTGGAGCTTCTCCACGTCATATCCCTCTTCTTTGGCCTTCTCCACTAGCTGATTATAGATCTCATCCTCCATATGGGTCTTCCTGCATAGTATCTGAAAGCAGCACAGAACACATAATGCTGAGACCAGAAGCTAAGCACGCTGCATAAACTATACATGCACCATCCTGTTTGTGGATTTAAAGAGCACAAAGCCCTACAAGCTTCAAACTTTAAACACCATGTTTGTTTAGGAGGGGTAGGGCAGAGAAGAATGGGGCTGAAACCCTCCATTCTTGTCTGGTTTTCACTACTAATGGAAGGAAAGATGGTGAAGGGGAAAGCTGCGGAGAAAATAACAATTTTCAAAGAGGACAACGAAACAAGAAAGGGCCTGCAATCGAGAGGACAACTTGCATACCTTCCCCAAGATTTTATCCACCAAACAATTTTCTTCTCACCAATTTGCAGTTTTTAATTTTAATTATCAATCATAACATGAGCAAATCAACCAACGTCACAAGTATAGATTTGGAGCAAATCATTAATCAATAAACTGATTCAAGAAATTAGTCCAGAAAGAAGGAGCATAATCAAGACAAATAAGCAAAGCAAAGATTTAATTGGGCGTTTTAGCCCCGATTTTAACAAAAAAAAAATACAAAGCAAAGAAAAAGAAATTGCATTCATACATACCCAGAGATATTTCCTGCTAGCCTGGCCAATCAAAGCATACTGATAATCCTCATCAAGAGACAGAACCCAGTAATCTCCAACAACAGGAATGATGGGCAAGAATGGCGGGACATAAAACTTGACCTTGAGTTTAGCCTCATCACTGTTAGGATCAGCCTTATAAGCAGAACCCTCTATGTACCCTCTCTTGCCATCATTCCACGTCTCATTAAGCACATGGACAGTGCCATCCTCATTCAGCGTATAAGTGGCCCTTGTGTTCACTCCGTTCTTGGGTTGGAATCTTGATGGAAATGAAGCAATTTCGTACCATCTTCCCATGTACCTCTTCAAGTCTAATCCTTTCACCACTTCCATTTCTTTTTTGGTAGCCATTGTTTCAAAGCTTTGATGGAGAGGGTTTATCGCCTTGCTTTTTTCGCTTTACAAGTTATGTATCTTGAACTTTGAATACTTCTTTATAAGGCAAATCTAGGAAGGGTTTGGTGGGCTGGGATATTTGAGGTGTAGATGTGGAGGGCTAATGACCTTGCATGTGGTGGGTGTGAAATGTGCTGGATGATCATGGGAGCTTCTAGGATCTTTTTGGCAAATGTCTTCATTTTGGAACATGTTGTGAATGTGACTTGGAAGAGTGGCAAACTTGGCGAGGAAGGAATGGGACTTGGTGAGGAAGAAATAATCAAAGATTAATTAAGATGAGATTATCATCTAATTGGATAAAAATTGGGTTTGGATTTTATAAGATTTGAGTCTATTTTTCAAGACTAAGGAAATCAATCTTTTAATCTCAATATAATTAGTTTAGTTGATTAAAGTATTTAAGGCTACTTGATTAGTAGCTTAATTGATGTGTTTCTTAGTTTTTGTTGCTGAGAAAGAACACATTCTTTTCTGATTTTTAATGCAATATCTCTTTTCCTTTCCTTTTCTTTTGGATCGTTAATGATTTCTTCTTAAGAAAATATATTATTTGTTGGAAAATATTTTCTTGATTTTTTTTATATCTAACTACATCATAGAAAAATAATCAACAAAATTATTTTTTAATAAAAAACATAAAATTTAGATGGAGAAAAGTGTTTTCCTATTTAAAAAATTGGGAAACACTTTCCATGAAGGATAAGAAAATTAAAATAGTAAGATACTTCATTATTTAATTATATATATATATATTAATAAAATACTTTAAAATAAAATATTATTAAAAAATAATAAATTACCAATATATTTATATAGGAGATAACATACAATATAAAAGCATATTAATTTGATAAATTAGTGCATATAACACTTTAATTTAGATAATATTGCTAGAAATTACATTCGAATACGAAACATGTTATATTATATAATAATTATAAATTTTAAGTCGTATAAATTATATTATAAAATTAGGATACCGTAGAAAAGAAATTTACTCTTTTCAATTTTTAATGTTCTCCATACACACAAAAAAAAAAAAAAACAGTTATATATCTATAATATTATATTTAAGATATTTATATTATATGTATAGTTACATTTTATAAAATAAACTATATATTAATATATGATAAAATAAATCTTTTTTCATCATCACATTTCTTAAATCTCATTTTTTTATTGTAATTTGTAAGTAGTTAAATAATTACATTTAATGTTCTGTTAGATAAACTTGAAAAAAAACTAATATATTAATAAGTGATTTTTTAGGTTATTTTTCATGGTATAGTCTTGAAAAATGTTTTTATAGATACTATCAAATATTATAAAATAATTTAATTTTTTATAAAAATAAAAGGAAAATATTTTTTAATAAATAAATAAATGTATACATATGTTGCTCTTTTTTTTTTGTTTTTTTGGCTAAAGCAAAATGCAATTGTGAGGTGGAATGTTTGATTGGTCATAAAAGCATATTAATTTGATGTCGGCATTAATTATCAACATTTATCATATCACAGCACATGCGAAGAGCCTTGTCAGGCTGGGGCCTTGATGTGTGGCCAGGTGACCGAGCCTCGAGATGTGAAGATTTGAGGTGTTTCCATCAAAACCCGACTCAGTCCATCCATGAACAGATCATAATATACACACACACACACGCAAGTTCAAAAGGAAGAATTTGAAAGCAATTTATTAGAATTATACTGATAAGAACTTGTAATCAACAATCAATTATTGATTGATATTTTGGAATAGTCTTATCTCATCTTATCCACACAACGCAGAATTCTTATCAACACAAAGCAGAATTCACTCCAAAAATGGAAATTAATCAGAACATAATGTTTAAAGATACTGACTGAAATCTTCAAAGAATCAAAGCCCCAGAGACGTAGAAATGTGGGATAAGAGGTTAAAACTTCGGTAGTTTATCCCTTGTACTGATGGTAGAGCAAACGGCTCTGCTCAGCCTTGGCCCATCACTTATGTCACGCTTGTGGCAGCAAAGCAATGGATCTCTCGCACTACCTTGTCAACCCTGTTTATACAGTGACCCCATCTGCTTTTAACTGCCATGAAACAGCCTTTGCTCTTTGGCTCACAGTTTGGGATTTGGATCTAACTTCATGCATGTCATGTGACACACTGCAGCAACACTACATGCATCAGTAAAGATGCTTGAGGGTACTCTAGAATTTGCTTTGAACAGTTCAATTTAAGCTTCAGTGAGTGAGACTGTGAGAAACATATGTTTTGTTTTGCCAGGATACATGTTTTTACTTCTCACGTCTGATTCCTTCAACAATGAGTAGGACCACTTCTGCAAGCATGACAGTGGAGGCTTACTTGGTAAAGTTAATGTAAGCCGTGAAAGTGAAGCAACATAGCATGAAATGCCAACGTATTCGTAATAACTGCTGTAAATGGGCAAAACCCTACCGCCCAAACTTGAAGAGGACCCTCTAATACCATGGAGAACCTTCCCTCTCCCCAAAGGAAAACTTAACAATGGTAACTTTGTCATAATAATAGTGCTAAGTATACATGTGTAAATGAGACTTCATCTCTTAAGAGTAAGAAGTAGAAAGAGAAGGAGAAATTGACCTGATAGTCTGATACTACTTTATGCCTGTTTTGTTGCAGTGATGCTAATTTTGACAATCTCTCATGCCACCTGCTGTTATTCTCAGTTGGCGTACTTTGCAGCTAGCTGACAACAAGTATTGTACAGTGCTATAGCTCAAGTAAAAAAGATTCACACTCAATAATGGACAGTAAATTGAAATCCTTATCCTCTGCCTTCAGCAAGACTCCAAAATAACGAAAGGCAAGTCACGAGCAAAGGAGGACGCCTGGTATAAAAAATCATCCAGGACTAGCCCCATCTCTTCCTGAGTGAGAATGGCTCCTTGTGCATCTCTTCTGCTTCCAGTCTTTGCCATTCTTGCAACACTACCAATAATACAATCAGTGCCCACATTTTTTCCAAGACCAAGTTATGATCAATCTTTAGCCAAACAACCAAAGGCCTCAAAACCAAAGATCCCATACAAGACTCACTACTTCCCGCAAGTCCTAGACCACTTCACATTTCAGCCCAAAAGCTCAAAAATTTTCTACCAAAAGTACCTTGTCAACAGCCATTACTGGCACAGAGGAGCTCCTATCTTCGTCTACACTGGAAATGAAGGTGACATTGAGTGGTTTGCTGCCAATACTGGCTTCTTGCTTGACATTGCTCCCAAGTTCAGAGCTCTTCTGGTTTTCATTGAAGTATTGTTTCTAAAAAAGCTCCACAACATTAGCTATTGATTAAAAACCAGCTGTGAACTTGACTGTCATTCAGCATAAACATTTATGATTGATTTGTTTTAGTGTTATTTTTCAGCACAGATTTTATGGGGAGTCAATGCCATTTGGAAACAAATCATACAAGTCTGCAGAGACATTGGGATACTTGAATTCACAACAAGCGTTGGCTGATTTTGCACTTCTGATAAGGAGTTTGAAGCATAATCTTTCCTCTGAAGCATCTCCTGTGGTGGTTTTTGGTGGCTCTTATGGAGGAAGTAGGCTCAAAATCCCCTCTCAGCTTTTGATGCTTAATGGCTGTAGTAAATGGCTAAGATAAATTCATTTAACATCAAACTAGATGACTTTGCCTAGGAAATTAAGATCAATGGGATAGTAGCCAAATGTAGTAATTGAAAAAATAGTCATCAATGGTGTAGTAGGATGGTAGATGCTAATGCCTCTTTATAGTGGGGGGCTGCTAGTTGTTTCAGTTGACTCGTAGAAAAATGGTCTAGATGGTGGGACTGCTGTTTTAATTTTCTTGTCACCGGTGAAATTAGTCTCTTTATTTCTTGTTTTTAATGAAAAGGTTTCCTCCTCTCTCTCTCAGTGCTGGCAGCCTGGTTCAGACTGAAATACCCACACATAGCCATTGGTGCATTGGCATCTTCAGCCCCTATTTTGCAGTTTGATGACATCACTCCATGGTCAAGCTTTTATGATGCTGTCTCCCAGGATTTCAAGGTCTCCTTTTCTTTCTCCCTCTTCTTCTGTGTGTGTTGGAGAGGGTGTCATTTCGGTTCAATTTTTTCTCAGACTCCTTTTTTCTTGTATTGAAAGATAATTTTATTAATATGGGCAGGAAGCAAGCTTGAATTGCTATGAAGTGATAAAAGGGAGCTGGGCAGAGCTGGAGGCACTATCAGCTCAGAACGAAGGTTTGGCTGAACTGAGCAGAACTTTCAGAGCTTGCCAGTAAGCCTCACCTACTTGTGTAATTCTGTTTTATGAAATTGTGTTTCATGTACAGACTCTGCCTTTGATACATCAATGGTGAGACAGAACCTTGACCTTTCATTTGGGAGGAAAGACAATCCTACTTGCTACCTCTTCAATTTAATTTATCAATACAATAATCAACTAGTTATAAGGCTGGGATAAAAAAGAAGAGAATAGACACGATACCTGCCTAAATGCATGAGAGGATTTGGCAGAAACTAATGCTATGACTTTTGAAAGAGGATATGGCCAACGATGCAGAACTTGCAGAAGAAAATGCCCATATTTCTCACATAGGATATTGCAAAATGCATGACAGAATATGGGGATAGATAGTCATATACAGTCAAAAGAATTTCTTGACATTTTTCCATAGCCAGGAGATTTTGTGATATTGGGACACAATAGTTATTGAGAATACTGTTAATCCTTTTAATGATAAAATCTATCTTTTGGTTGAAAACATGTATGAGTAATGCTCTTAGCAACTTCACCACACACACACGTTTACAAGACTCATAAGGCCATTTTCACTTTCATGTCAACCCCACTTTGGTTATAGAAGATCAGCAAATAGTTGAAGATAAGTTAGTTTCCACCAAAGAAATTGTTTAATGCACATTTCTGAGTGGATTTTCTAACCTCAAGTCCCAAGATTAATTTATTGGTTTCCTTGTTCAGAGACCTTCATTCACTAGATTCAGTCTGGGAATGGTTATGGTCAGCATTTGTTTACACAGCCATGGTGAATTACCCAACTGAAGCTAATTTTATGATGCCATTGCCTGCCTACCCTGTGCAAGCGGTAAGATTTGCTTTCTAATGCAGGTAGAAACGCATAAGAATTCATATAAAAAAAAAACTATTTTGAATATCTCCGACTGATTATATACTCTGGGAAATTGCTGTCTCTGATGAAGATGTGCAAGATTATCGATGGATTTCCATCGGGGGCTTCCAAGATCACCAGGGTGTTCGCAGCTGCAAGCTTATATTACAACTATTCTCGGGCAGAAAAATGCTTTAAGTTGGAACATGGACCTGATGCTCATGGTCTCCATGGTTGGAATTGGCAGGTACATGTTTATGACCATAATCCTTCCAATTCCTTATTTTTGATTTGCTGATTTAATTTGAGTAAGAAAAAAAAATCATGTAAATTATTTAAGGCTTTGCATGGCTAATCTGAAGGTATATTTGAAAAGTTTTTAGGCCTGTATAAGACATTATTACTTCAGAAGAAATTATGTAGCATAAATTATGAAACTGATCCGTTCTTTACTGCTTGGCCTCGAATTTGAAGCACACCAATAGATAGCCTATAACCCAAATTTGTGAGTTGCTTGATTACAAGACTAAACCTTTCATCTAAAAATCATGCAGGCATGCACAGAGATGGTCATGCCAATGACATGCTCTGAAGAGAGCATGTTTCCCACATCCAGCTTTAGTTACAAAGAGTTTGCAGAAGATTGTATGAAAACGTTTGGGGTTAAACCTCGACCTCATTGGATCACTACTGAATTCGGTGGCAAAGTGAGTTTTCTTCATTTTCCCTTCTTTTATGTATGAAATTCCTGTCATAATTTCTTAAGCCATCAAGAGATAAAGGGAGCAGACATGTTTATTATTTTAGAAAATGTCTGTCTTCTGTGTAGAGAATTGATCTTGTTCTGAAGAGATCAGGTGGCAACATCATATTTTCAAATGGAATGCAAGACCCCTGGAGCAGAGGAGGGTTAGTTCTTCTATTTCTCTTTGGCATCCTGTTTAGTTTTCAGTTAACCATTAATGGTATATATTGTGGATTTCTTCGTCACAACAACAGCTAGGGTTCACCCTCAATTGTTGTCACACAAGGCATCCTCTAAAGATTATCTCTTGACTACTTTTTTGCTTATTTATACCTCTTATTGCTGATGCTGCTGCAAAGATCTAACTTAGTATCTTTGGATCTTCAGTGTGCTGAAAAATATATCTTCCAGCATCATTGCCCTTGTCACAGAAAAGGGTATGTGATAATGTGAATCCCTCTTCTTCTTCTTCCTTCTTACAGCATGCTTTTATGTGCTGCAACTTAAAACTCATGTCGTTGTTTTTTAAAGGAGCTCATCATGTCGATTTTCGATCCGCAACGAAAGATGACCCAGAATGGCTTAAAGAGCTGAGGAGACAGGAAGTTGAGATCATTCAGGGATGGATAGACCAGTATTATCCAGATTTAAAGCGGACAAATAAAGAATGAAAAGGAAGCATGAGTAGTCAACTAGGGAACTGCCATTAGCGTTACAAAATGTGTGCTTCAATTTACAAGTGTATGTAGCAACATGATGCGGTCCCGTGATTTGCCTAAAATTTTAAAAAAAAGGAAATCATACAATTGCTTGCATCTCTGCGAATCTATGCTTTGAAAATTCAATAATGACAAGCTGGGCGAGTCTAGGATCCAACATAAGCAACTAACAATCTCTCACTCTCAATAGCTATAACAGGCAGGCCATGCCCCATTATATTAAAGAGTTTTGGAAGGAGATGACCTCCATATGAGGGCTATCTCTGTGTATAAATCATCATTATACGACCATACAACCAATATATAATCTTACCTTAATTACAATATACTGTATGACATACAATACAAGACTACCAAATATAGCTAACATGAAATTAAGGATAACAAATTGCTATTGTCCATTACAACCCCCTTGGCAATTTGAGCATGAGATGCTAGAATGCCTCATATATATTGGCACATAATCAGGCAAATGGAGCTGAAGAGAGCCCTTTGGTGAAAATATCAGCCACTTGATCACTGCTGGAAACAAAATTGACTTTGATATCTCCCCAAGCAACCCGTTCGCGAACAAAATGCAAATCAACCTCTAAATGCTTAGTCTGGGCATGATTATCAGGATTGACAACAAGATAGGTGGTAGAGATATTATCACAAAATACTTCAATGGGTAGACAAGGTGAAACATACAAGTCCAATGTTGATACTAGGATTCTGTACTGCTTCTTGAAACCATATGTTGTTTTTTGGCTGCCCAGGAGACTAGATTAAGACCAAGAAAAACACAAAACCCAGCAGTAGATCATCAAGTATCAGGACATCCAGCCCAATATGCATCACTATAAGCAAGTAATGAAGAAGGATCATAATGGTATAGTTGTAAGCCAAAATATGTACCTTTGATATAACGTAAAATCCTTTTAACGGCATGCCAATGAACATCATGAGGAGCATGCATGAACTAACAAGTTGTATTAACAACAGAAGCAATATCAGGACGTGTGAAGGTAAGGTACTAAAGACCACCAACAATGCTTCGAAAGAGTGTTGGGTCTTTAAATGGAGAGCCATTCAAAAAGAGACAAATAACATATGGAAGTAGTTATAATATAAATAGGTTTGGAATTTCCAATGGAAGCATGAGAGAGTAATCAGTGGCATACTTGGATTGAGATAAAAACAGATCACCAATATTCTTATAGACTTCAATGTCCAAGAAATAATGGAGCCCCTCAAATCATTCATGGCAAATTGTTAA
>Ga0307517_10009654_pt1 | contig 13648 bp, 12 predicted proteins | sample 23_EM_MG_FD_194515 | JGI IMG/M metagenome (GOLD analysis project Ga0307517, IMG submission 194515) | Populus trichocarpa ectomycorrhiza microbial communities from riparian zone in the Pacific Northwest, United States - 23_EM | ecosystem: Host-associated > Plants > Roots > Unclassified | place...
TATATATATATATATATATATATATATATATATATATATAGACTGTACAATTTTACAAGGCAACAATAACGATTACTGTTATAATTGCAACACAACTAAATTAGAAATAACAACATGAATAATAGCAGTAGAAGAGGGAGGTGGGTACGTTCAAAAAGCCTGTCTACATAAGAACAGCTCAACACTTCTCATTCCCCAATAAAATGACCTCCCTGTTCTCTTTCTGCTCCTCCCTACTCTCTGTCTGCTCACATTATCCTTCTGCTCTCTCTCTCTCTCTCTCTCTCCCCCCAACGCTCCAAGAGATAAAGACACTCTCCTTCCTCCACCCTCTTCTCTCTAATATATATCCCTACATTCACGCACACAGCTAAGAGCTCATTCTTTCATTTCAGTCAAGAAAAGAACTTTCTTTCTCTGTTTTTTCCCGAAGGAAAACACACCAATAACAAAAAAGGAAAAAAGAAAAGAATGGCGTGCTCTTATCTTTGTCCTTGTTCTCTCTTAATCTGCTCCCTACTTGCTTTTCTTGTTTCCGGGTCTCAAATTCAAAGAACTTTATTGCCTGTTATATCCTTTGATGAGGGATACACCCAACTTTTTGGTGATGATAATCTGGCCATTCACAGAGATGGAAAGACAGTCCATTTATCATTGGATGAGAGGACAGGTACTTATCCTTTCATGGTTTCTATCTTGGGGTTTAGAGTTATGTTTTTTCTTTTGCTTCTTTGTGTTGGCTTTCATTGGGAGTTTCTTTGTGGTTTTTTTATATGCAGGGTCTGGATTTGTTTCTCAAGACTTGTACTTACATGGATACTTCAGTGCTTCTATCAAGTTGCCTGCAGATTACACTGCTGGAGTTGTGGTTGCTTTTTATGTGAGTAGCAATACTGATTAAGAACTAGTGTGTGTTTCAAATAAATAAATAAACGGAGGTTTAATATTTTGATCATTTGATTGGTTATTTCTCAGACCCAGATTGATTCCTTTTCTTTCTTTTCACCGGGAGTGTACTTCCTAGTTTTGTGCCTTGGTTGTGTCACAGAAACTCTGATTGGTGTTTCTTTGATTTACAGTTTTTGGGCCTCATGCTAAGTGTTTTCTCTGTCATGCTAAGCTTTAAAATCTGATCAAAACTCAAACAACCTCATTTTCAGGGGTTTGTTGTCAACTGATTTTAAGGTTCATGTCTAAGCTTTATTTTAGGAAGGCTGAAAAATTACAATTACTCATGATTGCCATTTTTTCCACAAAATGTTACCGTTTCTTTAGTATCTAGCAAGGAAAGTAAGCTGATCTCATTAGCATGCTAATTTTCAATAAATTTCAAAAATTTGATCAAATATTGTAATCCTTAATCCATCGAAGAAAACTTAGGAAAAAAATATCTTAAAATGTTCGCTACTTATCTTGACAGATGTCAAATGGTGACATATTCGAGAAGAACCATGATGAAATTGACTTTGAGTTCTTGGGTAACATAAGAGGGAAAGATTGGAGGATACAGACAAACATTTATGGCAATGGCAGCACCAGCGTAGGCAGAGAAGAGAGATACAGCCTCTGGTTTGATCCCTCTGATGATTTTCATCAGTACAGCATTCTCTGGACTGATTCTCAGATCACGTAAGCAAAAAAACCCACTTCCACATCTTTTTTTCTTTCTTTGTTTACCTTTGTTCCTTTTAATTATTATGTTGATGTTGTTTGTTGCCTTCACAGCTTTTTAAAGGCTGTGCATTACCATTTAACCATTAATGACCTCATGGTCTACATGGTATGGAATTTACCGTTTTAGGGGTATTGATGTTGATGCATCTGCTGTATGGTATAGGCAATGTGCTTCCTTTTAGGTGATTAGCAGAGAAAGCTCTCTGTTCTTTGTACCTTTGATGACATTCCCTTGTTTCAACAGAACCAGTTTTCCAGTTTTGGCATGGCTAAAATTTAGCAAACGTCGTTTTTTTGGATTTTTGAGAGAAGTTAGATTTAATTTGAGATAAGGATCTATACAAAACGCTGATGTGATGGAGCATGACCCTGTAGTTTACTTGAGATAACTAATTGATTTTTTAGGGAAAGACCAAAATAACATCCAATCTTGTCAGATACATTAACTATATTATATTTGTTTTCTAAAATTTTCTCATTAACCTATTGTAACGTTACTAGCTTTCTGTTTTTACATACGAACAGGAAGTACGGATTTAGATTTAGGTTGGATTAATCGTGTTTGGTGTTTTAACCGTCGCTCTAACCTGTGTTTATTTCTTTTTTGCTTAGATTTTATGTGGACAACGTTCCTATTAGAGAGTTTAAAAGAACAGAATCTATGGGGGGAGATTTCCCTTCCAAGCCAATGTCTTTGTATGCAACAATATGGGACGGGTCTGGTTGGGCTACCAATGGAGGCAAATACAGAGTTAATTACAAATATGCCCCCTATGTCACAGAATTTTCCGACCTTGTTCTGCACGGTTGTGCTGTCGATCCAATTGAGCAGTTCCCAAAATGTGATAATTCAGAGAGTTCTGAAGTGATTCCCACCGGTGTCACAACTGTGCAAAGAATTAAGATGGAGAGTTTTAGGGCCAAGTTTATGACATATTCCTATTGCTATGATCGGGTTCGGTACAAGGTTCCTCCATCAGAGTGTGTTTTTAATCCCAAAGAAGCAGACCGTCTCAAATCTTTCGACCCTGTTACCTTCGGCGGAGGGCGCCGCCACCATGGGAAAAGACACCACCGGAGTCGGGCAAGTCATGTTGAGGCCATCTCCATTTGAGGAAATGCTATGGTTTGCATCGTCATGTTATTGCCATCTTAATCTTATTACATTTATGCTATGATTTAGTTGGGGTCATTTCTTTTTTTGTGAATAGAGAAAAAGAGCATGGATTCTTATCGAGGGTGGTGACAGAGAGAGTTGTGGTTATTTATGGTTCATGGTGGGTGGGTATGTGTATAGTTCATACCTTTAGTTTTCCAGCAGTTCATTTCATCATTGATGTTTGCTCTGGGCTTTATTACAAAAATGAATTTGGTGATGATTTTTCTGTACTCTTTTGACACCCTCGCGGGTTAAATAAAATATACTAGGCATTTGGAGTTCCTCTGTATGTATGTATTGGGCTTTGTGTGGGTTTTATTTTGTTTTTGCACTAAAATGAATGTCATCAAGCGTCCTGTCTGTTGTCCAATATTTTATTTTGTTTTCTTTTATTTTTGTCCAGCTAAAAAACATTTTCTGGTCGGAATCCACCGGATTATTTTTTCAAGGTTCAGAATCTGGGCCCCCTCGTCTGTATTGTCTCATGCATATTTTTAAAGGTCATACTTGTCAACTTCAGAGGACATTTTGTCTATGGTTAGTTGGAATCCAAAGTCGTTTGGATGTGACGAGTAGCGAAGGCAACCTTGTTGAAAATGGCAGAATGTTGGCCTTGGTTCACAGGTTTAGCATCCATGGATCGGGTCTCAAGATTCTCAGTTTTGCAGAGGGATACTGGGTTTTCTTAGAAGTTGGTTGGTACACGGACTAAATAGTGTTTTTTTTTAAAAAAAAACAATTACTGAAAATGAATTTTTTTTTTGTTTTTGAATAGTTCGGTTTGCCGATTTTAAAAGTAATTTTAAAGAATAATATTATTTTAATATATTTTCAAATAAAAAATATTTTAAAAAACTTATATTATACTCTCAAACATCATTTAAATCCTCATATATTATATTACGTGAATACAGAGTTAATTAAATTTGTACACTACTGAACATTTTCAACAACACTGAAATCATTTGTCAAAAATGAGGAAAAAGCGTTGTGTGAACAACGATTGACAAATTCTTAGTTTTTTTTATTTTGTTCCCGAGCACCAACAAAAGCCCTCGATTTTCTTGCTTTCTAGTGTCAATTTCTCGGCAAAAGATAAGAAGGAAAGCTCTCAAGGACACATCCAGAGGAGGGCTGGCAACGTAGAGGATTTATTTTAGCCACCTTGGCGTGGTTTTCCATTCCAGTCGGGATCAGACTTGGCCCTCGCAATTAGTTGTCCTGTAACTCTATGATTGGTTGCTTTAAAGCTGCAAAGATTGTTCATACGTCACTCTGAGGATAAAGCACCGAATATAAACAAGCTAATGGTTTTTTCTATCTCCATCCAAAATAAATTATAAGTACACAAAATAGAAAGCACATCCCTGAAGAGAGGACAAGGTTGGGCAGATTGGTTGATTAGATTAGCAAACCAATTAGGACACTGGCTTTAAATTGAACTAAATTAACCAAATAAGTTGAGCATTATTATGAAAACCCAATCAGTAAAGCCACGGATCGTGTGTATCAGTCCCCCTTTTGTCATTCGTTTCTGCACCATATCCTGTTACCGTAATTTATTTGAAACTTGGGGGTGTTTGGTCAGCTTCTAATTCTTTTTTTTTTAATTCTTTTTTTATGTATTTTCAAGTAAAAATATATTTTAAAAAACATCATATATTACAGACATTTCATGAACTGTATTAGACAACAAAATCCAACCCCGTTAAAAAAGAAAAAAAACTCAATAAGGAAATAAGGTACAGATGAAAGGTAAGTAACAAATTGATACAAGAGATCATATCCAAGATTCTGAGATAATCAATCAATCATTCATGGCCAACCATGTTTGCTGACTTTGGGGAATCTTCTACCTAACTGATCAAAAACTTTGTAGGAACGGATATATCCTTGTCTGAAAAACTTGGTGGCGTGTTCGTCTGACAGGCAAACTTGTTAGCTTCCCACTCCAAGAATATATCTGTTGCAAAATATTAATTGATTTATTTAATAAAAATAAATCATTCTCTGATAGGATTTTAAACAAATCATTTACATTAAAATTACGCCATCATAACATATTATTTTGTCGCGAAAAATGGTGAGTAATAAAGCTTTAGTTTTTTAGATTGTGTTTGGTGCGGGGTAAACAATTTTAAAAGGAAGATTTTAAGGGTGTAAAAACAGTTAAGGAATAAGGTAATATATAGGATGCTTAGTAGAAGGTAAAAGAAATATAAATAATAGTGGGCCTTGAAAACAAATCAATTTTTAAGTTTAATATAATTGTAAAGAATTAAATAATATATATTTGTGCTTTAAAATGGTGTCGAAGTTTTTTTTAAAAAAAAAGAGAGAAGGGCATAAAATCCATGATTTCTTTATCCATCCCCCACAAGATTGATGTTGAACCTTTATTTTGAGATTAAATCTTAACGTTCATGTAAATTTCTCCTTTCTCCAAATTTGTTCCAAGCACAAGTCAACAGGATAAAAAAATTACAAGAGTAAATTTATGTTTCCTCGATCCTCCTAGCAGGCACATCCTTAATTTTATCGGTTCAATCGTAAGGAAAAAGTTCCATGATCATAATGGAAAAGCTAGAGAAGTGGTTTTCTGAAACTTCTTGGAAGCCTCTGACCACAAAGGTTTTGGGTGGCCAAGAGATAATTGGTGTCCCAGCTGGAAAATGAGAACCAGCTTCGCAAAAAAATATCACAAGCACTCGTTACCGATTTTTTCCCAAAAAAAATCAGGTGGAAAGGAGTGCTTTGGAATAAAAATTGTCTACTATCCTATCTGACCCTCCAATATTGCAAGGCTAGCCAATTCGGACATTGATGAATCATAAATAAAATCTCGAGTCAATTTACTCACAAAGTTGCTATCGTTCTTGCCAACTAATTTTTGTAACTAGATGATTTTGGCCACGAGATTTTCAGTCATCAAAAGCACCTTTGCTGATTGCTGCAAATTATATGATCGCCTTTTCGAGGCTAGTGCAGGGAAGGTTATATTATCGATTGCTTCCACTGTTAGATTTAGATTCGAGAGATGGTGCTTCTATGATCACAATTTTGTTAGTAGCTTTTGCTGGGCAATCTCTTGCTCACAACTTGACTCGGAAAATGGGTTCCCATTCCTTTAACTGTATTTCTGTTGTTAGAATGGTTTGCAAGCTGTTCATTGCCTGCGTAAGATTATGAAAAGTAAATTCCCCTGCTCTTTCATTGTAAATCAAACGCTATTTATTAGCTAAAGTTTTTTTCAAAAACATTGTTTAATTTTAGAAAGTAGTATTGATTAAGGAGGAACGCATATTCAACGATGCTCTCTTCTTTATATCTATCCTCAATTGTAATTTAATATTACAAACACAATCGTGATTTCTTCTCATATATAATTTTGTTCTTCTGCCTTCGTGTTTGCTTGGTAGGAATTCTCTGTTTATTTTATTAATCAAATGGAGTGTGAAGGTTTTTTGACATTATTGCATATAATCTGGAGGTTGGGATATGAATCTGTTACAATTTGAGAAAGAAACCAAGGCATGCTTTCATGGGTTTTGAAGATCTCTTTCACTCAGCGCCTGCCTGGAATCATGGTTTTAGCACATGGTTGAGCTTCTGGATTAGTTGGTTGTGGTAGCTGGATCTTATTAGGGGAAATGCTATCTGTAATTCGTCACTTGAAAGTCTTGTAGTCCTCCTAGCTTGCACACCAAACCTGTCAATTGCTGTCTTTTAATTAAATATCAGATTTATCCATGGCTATGGGTTGTGGTGTGCATTTCTGTGTCAGTTTTTGTGATTTTCTTGCCCTTTATGCCTCTCTAAGCAGGTTGGAGAACAATACTTACTGTTCCAGAGCTCGAAACAGAGGTTAAACTGCTTTGGGAACTAGGGATAATTGTTGAAATTTCTTAAGCTTTGATGACAATTTACTCTGTGCCTCTTCCTTGTTGAAAATGCTAATACTGGAAGTTCACGATTCTGAATCTCCGAAACAAGGACCACATTTTCTTTGTGCGTTTGCATCTGATCTTGACGGATATGAATCTGAGATCTATTTGTTTGTAGATGGATTTCGAGAAGTTTTAGTTGAGATTTCTTTTAACAAGACAAGCTCCTTCCAAGAACAGGCGTTGTTTATTGGAGTGCTAGCACCAGTCGATTTTTTTTTCTTTTGATCTATCTGTTAAGGTTTTATTAGTTTTTGTTTTATAATTTGATAATAAAATTGTAAAAATAATATCACAATGGCTCTTTTAATGATTAATCATCATGTAAAATATAACAACATTCTTGTAATTTTTAAAACTATTTTATAGACTTTTTTTCCTCATGCACTTAAGTTCGGATGAAAAGTGTTATAAATATTGTAAATTATAGTATCTAAACTGTAATTTATAAAATTTCAAAGGGAAAATGTTACCCGGTGAAAATATTAGGAGGATGAGAGTAATTTTTTTCTTAATTATTTATAAATATAATATTATTGGATGTTAAAACCATAGTTGTCAATCTTGAGATTTGATCTAGTAAAATATATATAGATCACTAAATCAACTCATTTTATTTAATAAAGGACTAAAATTATATTGTTTTTTTAATATGTATATCTTAAATTGACTTGATTATTTTGTTATTATTGAATATTAATGACCAAAAATGTTATTTGTTTTTCTTATCAAGTTAGTATATAATTATTTATAAAATAATTATTAGTATTATCATGAAACAATCTAATCTTCTTGAAAATTATGACAGATAAATAAATAATACAATGAACAATTTGTTTGAGTTTAGGAAAGCAATAGTTTCGTTTACAAATGAATTACCTCAAAAACTAAATTGCGTGGGTATTTAATTGTAATCCAATCTACACTAAAATGTGTCTGAAATAATAGTAAAATTACCTTATCCTTTGATCCAAACAAATTAAGCCTTTTAGGTTGGGGTGTTGATATATTTTTTTTTTTTTTGTAAAAAAAAACATATATATTATTTTGCCTCCAAAATCAACAAAATATAAAATTGTTGACAAAGAGCTTTCTTGTTTTACATAAGTTTCTTCACAATAAAACTACATATTTGCTCTAAGAGTTAAAATAAAATTATTATGTAGATGGATAAGAGTATTTTGGGATTTTTGAATTTTAATGTACACTACAATTACTTTTTTAACCTTGAAAGAGACATAACATAAGCTTAGTATTTGGAGGTATTTTTGTATTTTTATATGAGTATTTTGTATAATTAGCAGGGTCATGGGAGCGTTTAGGTATTTTTCACATTTGTTTCTAAATATTTTAATGCTTAAAGCTGCTAGAACGTGCTCGGCACCCCCATCGCATGGGTGGCGTCCGCGCCATTCATGCAGCATGCGTGATGCCACCCGGTGGATGTAACTGGACTTGTTCGGGCCAGCTTGCGCGCACCTCAACTAATCCCACGGCCCCTGAAGTTAACGACCATGTAAGCCTCCAGTGGCCATCATATGAGCAACCACAGGGCTTGAACCTGAGACCACAGAGGGAGTAAACCTCTTGGTCCCAAGCTCTTACCATTGGGCCACCACCTAGATGGTTTTAAATGCATATCTTATTTTATATAATTAAATATCTTGATTTTTTATATAAAAAAATATATTGAAACAACTTACATTCTTAATAATTTTTTTAAAAAAACATTATAAGCGGGTTGTATGGCTAGTAATTAATTATGACTATAGCTATGTCACTGTGATGCTTCTCGGCTACTTAATTTGCCAACCTCTACATCCCATCACGTCACGTGCATGCTAGATAACACAATCACGCGCACACACTCGATTAAAAAAACCCGGTTAAAATAATTTAATTGCTCTTCATGAGAATAGAATTGCTTACCTTCTCCATATTTTCTGAGCAGTGATATCGTATGCTATACTAACCAAGCTACCTAATTCCCAACCATCATTAATCTGTGGAGAGGCCATGATCTCTATATATATAAGTAGCCTCGCCTGGAGAAATCAAATTGTTCAATGGATCAAATAAAAGGCAGAGTATGTGTCACCGGAGCTTCTGGTTATCTAGCTTCTTGGCTTGTCAAGAGACTTCTCTTGTCAGGATATCACGTCACTGGAACAGTTAGAGATCCAGGTTAGTCACATTTCAAAAAAAATAAAATCATAGCTATACCCTGTGATCTTCCCTTAATCAGTCTGGCAATGGAGGAGGAGGAACCATTAATAGTGTTATATACACTATTATTATTCCTCAAATAACTTTGACATGCATGTGCAGAAAATGAGAAGAAAGTAGCGCATCTTTGGAGACTGGAAGGAGCGAAGGAGAGACTCCGATTGGTGAAGGCTGATCTAATGGAAGAGGGTAGCTTCGATGATGCAATCATGGAATGCCGTGGTGTCTTCCACACTGCTTCCCCTGTTCTCAAACCATCATCTGATCCAAAGGCAAGCACGCTCGAATAACGTTGGCTATATCTCCTTAAGTACTTAATAATCTCTATACGTGGCTTAATTTAGTTCATATATATTGCTACTCTCCCTTTTGTTCTAAAACATGGTGGCACATATAAAATGGATATCTCCAAGTCATCCACAAAATAATCACGCATTTGATAATTCACTACAGGCAGAAATTTTGGAACCGGCTATCGAGGGCACGTTGAATGTACTCCGTTCCTGCAAGAGGAACCCGTCTCTAAAACGTGTGATTCTCACCTCATCCTCTTCGACCTTGCGAGTAAGAGATGATTTCGACTCCAACATACCTCTTGACGAGTCATCTTGGAGCTCTGTGGAACTCTGTGAGAGACTGCAGGTAATCTTTTTATGAATCATGACAGTTTCTTAAGAACTTGTTGCACTACAAATGAAATCTAATAAAGGGAAAAAAAGAAATAAACGATAGGGAACTTGGCTATGTTCGAACATGTCATTAAATTAATTTTGATATCTTAACTCATCTTCTTATACATGCACATGGTAAACTAATCCTACTCCATGAAAGATATGGTATGCTCTGTCAAAAACACTTGCTGAGAAGGCAGCGTGGGAATTCTGCAATGGCAATGGCATTGATTTGATTACTGTTCTACCATCGTTCGTGATTGGACCTAGTTTGTCCCCTGATTTATGTTCCACTGCAACTGATGTTCTTGGCTTACTTACAGGTACTTTATTTTCCTATTTATAATTTCAATATTTATCCATGTTAATGGGGTGTGTGTGTGTATGGCTCATCGATCACACTGATATAATTCTCCTTCCATGATTACCACTTTAATCTTCTAGCTTGGTTTCCAAACATTGATATCTAACAGGAGAATCGGAGAAATTTCATTGGCATGGAAGAATGGGTTATGTCCACATTGATGACGTGGCACTGAGCCACATCCTCGTTTACGAGGATGAAACTGCGGGGGGGCGATACCTTTGTAGCTCGATCGTGCTGGACAACGATGAATTAGCGTCCTTTCTATCACAACGTTATCCTTCACTGCCTATCCCAAAGAGGTTAGCACTCTAATTAAGTATTGTTTATGTCTTAATTAATACATACAGCACATATATGCTATAGGATTATTCATTAATTACAAAAGGTTATAATTGCTAATGCCTAATGCTCATGTGGGTGTTCTTTTTATGGACAAATCGACTAGTTCACTAAGATATATATTAATTAAATGCTGTGGACTCACCATGGAATATAATTAATTAATTTTAAATCATCGAGTGGGGATTCTCAGGTTTGAGCAACTAAAGAGACCGTACTACGAATTCAACACCTCAAGGTTGGAGAGATTAGGGTTCAAGTTCAAGCCAATCCAAGAAATGTTCGATGATTGCATTGCTTCGCTTGTGGAACAAGGCCATCTCTCTTCGTTCAGCCTGGCTATAAATTAATTATTAATTAAGACGTGCTCATGAGTTCGACCACAGAGAACTGCTGGCCAGCCAAAATAATATGTACTGAACTTGCATTTTAATTATGCTAAATAATAATTAAGAAGAGCAGTTGAAATAATGGATGGTGAGATATTGTCTATCCAATAATTATTCAATGCAATACTCGTGTCTTTTGATAACACTGGGAGAGAGAATTCGGAATTATTAAGAATTGCATAAAAAAATTATTTAAAATTATTTTTTTATATATTTTTAATTTTTTTATGTATTTATATCAAAAATTATTTTTAAAAAATAAAAAAAATATTATTTTAATATATTTTTAAAATAAAAACACTTTAAAAATAATTTGTTGCCATACTTTTAAACACTTCCTTCTCTGTAAAGCAAAACTATCATGTCTAAATTATCAATAATTAACTATAAATACCATTTTATACCAAGATAATTTAAAAAATACTTCATTGATTGCAAAAATTAATTTAAAATTTCTTGAAGATATAGTTAATCTTGAAGATATGGTTGATCTTCAAGATAGTATGTATCAAAATAATACTTATCTTGCAGATACGTTTAAATTTAAATATTGTGTTATCATAAATCTCTAGAAGTTAGGCAAGACAGTAATCATGCTAAAAAAGTCAGATAATGTTGCTGATTTTTTTCTTAATTGTAGGCCTTCCTGCTGTATATATTCTTGATAAATAATATCTTTGATTCTACAAAATCAACTACTTTGATTCTATGATCAACTGCTTTGAATCTATGATATTTACAAACCTGTTTCTCGTGGAAAATAAAAGGAGACACCTAACCTTTATTTTATTTTTTTTGGAAGCCCGATGTGGTGGAAGAATGTGAGAGATCGCACGATATGAAAGTAACTCTTTAGTTGAAATTAATTAGGTTTTAGTTTCAGCATTTATGGCAATCCAGTTTGTAGCATGGAAAGTTGAAAAGGCACATAAACAAAATGTTAGCATAGGAAATTAAAGTGAAGATTTAGAGATTTAAGATAATTATTAAATATTATAATATCTTGATTTTAAAATTAAAAAAAAAAAGAGTAAAAAGTAAAAATACTTACATCATGTGGCATCCAAAAAGATGGTTGTGGATGTACCGGGTTAGATGCAGAGTGCATGTATAAAAAACTCGACTCAACCCAACTCGGCTAGACCCATTGCCATCCATGTTCAGGAGATTTTGTTGCTACTCCTTGATGAGATTTTTTTGTGCATGTCCGACCCAAAACAAAAAAACGACGTCTGTTGCCACGCCTGCTGTTTTCTTGCAAGAAGGAGAAGCATTTTTGAGACACTGAGACACACAACGAAGGAAACCCGCCTTTGCCCTTCTCTCCATTTATAACGGCATATATAGACAGCAATCGCCTCGGTGTCCCTCTCTTTCTCTGTCTCTTTAATTTCCGATTGTTCTTTCAAGAACACAGCCAAACATATACAGAGTAACAAGAAGAAATATTGTTGTAGTGGTACTGAAGTTTCTTGTTTGAAGGATGGGTGACTTTGATGACACCCAAAATACATGAAACATATGCATATTAGCGCATGTTGATCATGGCAAGACAACTCTGGCTGATCATTTAATTGCTGCTACAAGCGGCGGTTTGCTTCACCCGAAATTAGCTGGAAAACTTAGGTTTATGGATTATCTAGATGAGGAACAAAGGCGTGCAATAACAATGAAGAGCTCGTCGATACCTCTTCGTTATAAAGATTATCCGATAAACCTCATAGAGATCCCCCTGGTCATATGGATTTTTGTAGTGAGGTTTCAACTGCTGCGAGGTTGAGTGGTGGGGCATTGGTTTTGGTTGGAGCTGTTGAAGGGGTGCATATACAGACGCATGCTGTTTTGCGACAAGCTTGGATTGAGAAGCTTACACCTTGTTTAGTGCTTAATAAAATTGATAGGTTGATTTGTGAATTGAAATTGAGTCCTATGGAAGCTTATAATCGCTTGTTGAAGATTGTTCATGAGGTGAATGGCATAATGAGTGCGTATAAGTCAGAGAAGTATTTGTCCGGTGTGGATTCTATACTTGCTGGACCAGCCGGTGAGAGAGGAGATGAGAATCTTGAGTTTATAGAGGAGGATGACGAGGACCTTTTCAATCTCAGAAAGGGAATGTGGCGTTTGTTTGTGCACTGGATGGGTGGGGATTTGGTATTCGTGAGTTTTCTGAGTTTTATGCGTCTAAGCTTGGAGCGAGTTCAGATGCATTGCAGAAGGCACCTCTTGTGTCCTATGAGGAGGCCATTGAGGGAGAAGCATCCAATATGTTAGATAGCATAAAATCATCTAGCAGAAGCTCAGATTATGTTGAGAAGATGACTCCGAATGGAAGATGTGTTGTTCGTGTAGAAGTCCTGAAACTTCCACCTGCACTAACTAAAGTGCTTGATGAAAGCACTGATATACTTGGAGATATTATTGGAGGTAAGCAGGGGCAGACAAATAGCAACATGGAAGCCGAGACTTCAGGCATTGTGCAAGATGAGAATCCAATTGAAGCTCTCAAAAAACGCATTATGGATGTTCGGGAGAGTGACATGTCTTAGAGTGGTAATGAAAAGGATGGAGCTGAATACAAACTTAAGTGGCAAAAGTTTCTTAAGCGGATCTGGGCGCTTGGACCAAGACAGATTGGCCCCAACATCCTCTTCACTCCGGATTCCAAAAGCTCAAGTAATGATTCCTATATATGTTTTTATACGGGGTTCCGGCCCCTCTTGTATCCAAAACAGTGTAGTGTCTGGATTTCAACTAGCAACAGCAGCTGGCCTCATATGTGATGAACCCATGTGGGGATTGGCTTTTGTTATTGAGGTTTTGCATATCTCCTTTGGCTGAACAGTCTGAGTCTAACCAACAATCTGAGCAGTACGCGA
>Ga0307517_10009655_pt1 | contig 13647 bp, 18 predicted proteins | sample 23_EM_MG_FD_194515 | JGI IMG/M metagenome (GOLD analysis project Ga0307517, IMG submission 194515) | Populus trichocarpa ectomycorrhiza microbial communities from riparian zone in the Pacific Northwest, United States - 23_EM | ecosystem: Host-associated > Plants > Roots > Unclassified | place...
AGAGACTCCTTCAGAATTTCAAACACCCCTTCCTCGCCAGACTGAGCGGAAACGTTGAGTAACCCATTAAGCGGAGGAAGGTGGTTTGAGTACTCACATGCGCCATTACCCGTGACCTTACCACATCGGCAGGGGCGCAGACAGCTAGAAAACTCGATCAGCAATGTTCCGACGAGAGTGAAGAAGGACGAACTGGTAGCGACTGTTCCCGCGGCGCAGCTTGCAGCAATATGTAGTATTAGGTTATCTTGGAACTGGTATCTAATCCACGGGACTGGTTTGCCCAGTAACGAATGCTTGAAGTAGTCATACCTGTATTTGTGGTAAATCACCGTTGACATAGAAATGGTATGAAGCTACTTGCGATCCGACTTGAGACACGTTCATAAGCACGGCCCTAGTCTTCGCCGGACTTTAGCTTTCTTGGTTGCCGACGAAGGAACAGACAGCTCTCACGATGTTTGGAGTCAATCCGCGGGTCAGGCCCTCAAATCCTTCCTCTTTCACAAGCTTCAGCAAGCCATCAAAGGCATGCTTGTAGTTATATCGTTGTTCCGGAGGTCTCGTGCTGTCACTGGTCATCCTAACAAGGACGATGTCTGTGGACGTCAAGTTCACTGCCGTGAGCCTATATGAACACACACACCCGCTGGGTTCCCTGCCACTCCGCCTAACCCGCCAGCCAGCGCGGCAACAGACAACAATTTGCCCGTCGAGGCCCGACGCTCGCCGGAAATCTTTTGTTTAATGGCCTCGTAACTCCCTAATCTTACAAGGGAGTAGCTCATCTGACGCATGATGGAGGCAGATATTCCGGTGAATAAGCCACGGAAAATTCCATACTCCGACACCGATGTCTGGATCACACGCGTGATGGACAGGCGTTGAACACCAAGAGTCTGCATCCGGCTATACGTATTGCATCAGAAGCTGGCGTTACGGGATTCGGTAAGCCCGTACATCTTCGTCAGGTCAAGAGGGTGTGTACAGCACGCGGCCACTAAAGATGAATGACGTCAGGGAATGGTTATACCAGGGGAAAGCTGGGGTACACACTAGAAGCTGCAACACCTTGAATTGAGGGTTCTTGGTCAGCAAGTATTGGAGTTGGTAGGCTGGTTCAAGACACAATACCTCCAAGCCTACAAAGAAGGGGGTCAGTCACCACTCCACCGTATGCCAGGATCGAAAGTACTCACCCGAACGGATAGTTTGCGGAGTTCGGCATTCTGACGGTCCGACACTCCGGCCAAGGTTAGTAGTCGGCGGAAGTTGACTGTCCTGGTTCAACCCGGTTCAACTGGACCTGGCTCTGGTTGGCGGTGGAGGGGGAGATGCACGAGGTTGTCACACGCACGTGGTTCTTAGGGAAGCATCTGTCACCGTCACGCCACGCCTCTTTTCTCCCTTCGGTCACGACTTGCCACCGACTCGACTCTTGCTTCTCTCCAGTTCTTCCTTCTTGCTCTACAGTCCAACATGTCCCACGATAACGAGGAACTCATCGACTACGAGGACGAGAACGACGTTGTTACAAGTGGTCCCGGTGCTTCTGCTGCCGCCACTCGCGCTGGCGACGATGGCGACAAGGAGAAAAAGAATTTCTCTGGTATTCACTCCACTGGTTTCAGGTAAACTGTTTGCGCGTGTTTGGTATCTCATTGTCTCACAACTTTCCAGGGATTTCCTCTTGAAACCCGAATTGCTCCGCGCTATCAGTGATCTGGGTTTTGAGCACCCCTCTGAAGGTATGCTCTCCAAGGTCACAATATCTGTGCACGTTCTGACCGTTTTACTTTCAGTCCAGCAGGAATGCATTCCTCAAGCTGTTCTCGGGATGGATGTACTCTGCCAAGCCAAGTCTGGTCACGGAAAAACCGCCGTCTTCGTCCTTGCCACTCTCCAGCAATTGGAGCCAGTGAACGGAGAAGTATCCGTCCTCGTCCTCTGCCACACCCGGGAGTTGGCGTTCCAGATCAAGAACGAATACGCTCGTTTCGCCAAGTACCTCCCAGATGTTAGTGTCGCGACCTTCTATGGTGGCACTCCAGTCGGGAAGGATGCCGAACTTCTGCGCGACAAATCGAAATGCCCACATATCGTTGTTGCTACACCTGGACGACTCAACGCGCTGACGAGAGATAAAGTCCTGGATGCCAAAAATGTTAAGCACTTTGTCTTGGACGAGTGCGACAAGATGCTCGAACAGCTCGGTTAGTCATACGCCTTTCGACCACCTGCATCCCTCTTTCTCTTCATTGCGCTATTGGCATTGCAATTCTCTCGTCCGTCTACGCACGCTCTCCGCTTGCAACATGGAGTCACAAGAGCTAGTCAGTTGTGGGTTGGATTGGACCGAGTGGACATATGGCGGGACGCAATCATGGCTATGTCAGAAGATTTCTCGCTCCCGCGGGTCTTCTCAAGGCGGTTTCGAGTCCCGGTTCTCCCGTTCTCCCCCTCTCAAGGCCCACTCGGAACACCCTTCATTCTAAATTTTAGTCATTCGCTGTCGACCATGTCATCTCACACTCGTCGTTCATCTTAGACATGCGTCGCGATGTTCAAGAAATTTTCCGAACCACTCCCCACCACAAACAAGTCATGATGTTCAGTGCTACTCTTGCTAAGGAGATCCGGGCTACGTGCAAAAAATTCATGGCCAACGTATGTCCAACTGTCGCTAATGCGTCTCCCCTTCGCTCATCTCCAACTTTACCAGCCTCTCGAAATCTTTGTCGATGATGAAACGAAGTTGACCTTACACGGACTCCAGCAACATTTCGTGAAGATGGACGAAGTCGGGAAGAACAGGAAGTTGAACGAGTTGCTCGACACTCTGGAATTCAACCAAGTTTGTTCTTACGCTCTGACTCCTTGTTCTCTTATTAAATCTCGCCGAATAGGTCGTCATCTTCGTAAAATCCGTCGCGCGTGCGATCGAATTGGACAAATTGCTTGTCTCTTGCAATTTTCCAAGTATCAGTATCCATTCTGGTCTTGCCCAGGAGGAACGGTAAGTTCCACTCACCTTCCATCTCGGGGCTATCCACCTAACACTCCCGTTTAGTATCAGCCGATACTCCGCGTTCAAGGCTTTCGAAAAACGTATCCTTGTCGCCACTGATATCTTTGGTCGTGGTATTGATGTTGAGCGGGTGAACATCGTCGTCAACTATGATGCTCCCCCTGATGCGGACTCTTACCTTCACCGCGTTGGGTGAGCTGTCAGAACGAAACCTCGACCCATTATTTTCCTGACATCATTCTTTCCAGTCGTGCCGGTCGTTTCGGTACCAAAGGCTTGGCGATCACTTTTGTGTCTTCGGAAGGTGACCAACAAGTGATGGATGCCATCCAAGCTAGGTTCGAAGTGGCAATGACAGAATTGCCTGACAGTATCGATCCTGCCAGCTACAGTAAGTCACACTTTTCCGTTCGAGTATCCTCAGAGTTCTCACCGTGTTGAGCCGCGTCCAGTGACCTCGTAATCTTGTTTGCTGTGTAGACCTCTGAGTGTAATTCCTGTTAGCTACCAAGCATAATCGTACCCACCACCCAATGAGATTACGTTTACATATAGAAAGGAAAGACGCCTATGGGAGGCTGCTTGTTTGTGCAATTGGCCAATGCCCCCTCTCATCATATCCTCGGCGTCGAGCGTCCCTATTGGCCGGAGCCCCCAGGGGCGAACTGAAAGGGGCAACAATACTGATCAACACCACTCGGCAAGCTCAGATTGAATAAAGCTAGGATAAAGCGTTGCCCGGCGGGTTCGCGAGTGGCCAGCTGGCACAACCGAAAAGATTGTTTCGAATTGGAGTCTGGACTGTTGACGCGACGCTGATCGCCGTGGAGCGTGTGTCCAAATCAAATCTCTATAGTCAATCACCCTTCCCGCCACCTCAGCCGCTCTCGCCAGAGCAGTCCAATGAGGCGAAAGTACGCTTCGGCCGCGTCCTCGTTGCTGTACTTCAAAGACGATATCCTATCTGTCCCCGGCTACACGTTCGAGAGAGTGATTCCCCATTCCAGTTCCCTCAATGGTCGCTCACATGACTCACCGCTGCTCTACAGGCCGTCCAGTGGGATGACACTGGCAGCGCGACCCTCGTCGCGGAAGGAGTTAGTCTCAAGGATGGGTCTAGGGTCTTGGCCAAGATAGCCACAGCGCATAGCAATGGATCGATGTGTCTTGAGAGGGAGGCTCACATGTGGGTGACCATCGTGGTTTCACCCCCGAATTCTCTAAAATTTCACCAGCCTTGGTCGAATGGCAACCTCGTCGGAGTCAATAAACGCAACGCTCAGGCTGATCGAATTTTTCACAATACCACGGTCCCAGGGCGACTGTGTGGTGCTACTGCTCGTTCATCCTGGTATCAATTCCCTGGGACGGTACTACCCTCCCCAGAAGGTCAATGGCAACCTTCTGGGCGATGTGTCTCGGGTCCGCGCCCTGAGTCATGGAGAAATATACATGATGGACGACTCAGATTTAACAGAGGAGGTGGAGGCTTGCGATATGATGGACCTTGCAACTTTCCTTGAGTATATCTCCCCCTGTTTCCGAATCACCCCCTCTCTGAATGCAAACCTACAAGATTCGCTATTCAGGCAACCCATTGCTTGGAGTTGCTTCATCGGTGAGGACGGCGCGTTTTTTCTTTAAGCGGTGGAATTCATGTCTGTTTAGAAACGGGTTCACTCATCGTGAAGGTGACGGACCTGTCGCCCGATGAACCCACCACGTCTTCTAAACCTTTCATAAACAGTTCGCGCGAATGCCTTCCACTACAACTCAAATGGTGGCTTGGTCCGTTTCATCCATTTTGGTAACAGGTCCGTGTCACTCGAGGAGTCTGGAGGACCATCTGCATTTGTCATAAAGACACATGCCCTTGAGGAAGCGGACAGAGCGAAGGTCAAGGAAGCTTTGTGCTACCTTGCACCAGAGCAGACAGGAAGTGTTGATAACATGGCCGAGGATCACAGAACTGACCTCTATTCCCTGGGGATCTTTTTTTGGACCCTACTCGTTGGGAGGGGGACATCGCCCTTCGAAGGAGGGCCGCTCCAACTCCTCCATGCCATCGTACAGAAGCGACCGATGCCGGTTCACGAAATTCGCAGAGATGTACCACAGGTTTTGGCGGCAATCATTGAGAAGGTGATGTGTGTCTTCCCGCTCGAGTTCCCCGCACTGATCCCGATTTAGCTTCTTTCCAAAAACCCGGAAGCACGATACCAAAGTGCGTTGGGTGTAAGGAATGATATGATGGAGTGCCAGAAACGACTCCTGGAGGCCGTTTCGCTCGCGTCTGAACACGCTTCAGAAGTGGGTGTTCAGTTGTGCTGTGTAAAGGACTTGCCTCAATTTTTATAGCTCATCCCGTACTTTCCGATCGGCACACAAGACAAGTTTATCGTGAGTTAGGATGGGGAGTTGTAGCGATGGTTTTCTAACGTGCCGCGGCGAATAGGAATTCACACTCCCCCGGACCCTCGTACGGAAATTTCTAGGATCACATTCGCAACTTCCTGATTCCTTCCCTAGTTCGGTCGAGACAAGGAGTCAGAAATACTACGTGATATCATCCGTCAAACTTCAGAGTCGTTTGCCTCGCATTCAACATCTGCAAATAGCCCTTATGTCTTGACATCGTCTGGCTCCCAGTACACTGGTTCCGGGAGTGGCTGTGGAACCGAGGACCACAGCGATACTATGTCCAGCGAGGGTTCTGTCGCAACCTCCTTGCACCGATCTGTTAGCATCGCAGAAGGTGTACCATCCCCACCCCTTGACCAACAATCGAGAACTGGTTCAGGGGACAGCCTGAGCAGGTTTTCTGCGGTACCATCTGGCCGCGTCTCCAGGACCCGGGCGGTCTTCATTGTGGGGCCAGCAGGGTGAGTGGTGCGTTTTACCGCCAAAGACTGTTCTAACATTCTCTTCAGAGCGGGTAAAACGTCGTTGGTGCTCGCTAACCAAGCAACGTGGAGGTGTACGGTTGCCAGTCTGTCTTGCATGTGATCGACGCTGATCTAGAATTCAAAGCCCACGGCTTATGGGGCCAAACTAAGTTCCAGAGGGTTGACTCCGCACCATTCTCCGGCCTGGTGCGATGCACACCAATCACAAATTATGCACATCCTTACGCTCACCCCAAGCTCTCTTGTCTCTCCGCAGTCCTTCGGCAATTCATGGTCTTTGACAGCGACCTACACCGTTTCATCGCTCAGCTCAAGTATAAACTTGGACCACAGTTAATCTTGCTCCCGCTCCTATATCATGGCGCCCCCGAACTAAAGGATATCTTGGCTGCGCACGATATTCATATCCAGGCCCGTCCTGAGGAGTCTCTCGACACCTCAGAGCTACGAACAAGGTTCCAAACCTTGATGGTCAGTATCCTATCTATCATAGCCGAAATCCGGCTTTTCGCGTTGTTCCTAGATGACCTTCAAGAAGCCGATGATTAGTTGCGTACCCTGCTTTTACTCCTTGAGCCTTACCCGTTAATCTGCTCGTGTAGCACACTGGGCCTCATAGAAACTCTAGCAAATTCCCGGACACGAATGGTGCGCATGGGAGAAGTCATTCCTGCTTGCGCTCATGGCTTTTTAGCTTATCTTCGGGACATTGAGAGCAGAGAAACAGTGCGGAACCCTATACAACGGCGATCGTAAAGCACTGACGGTCGAATAGGCAGGTTGTCGACCGTCTGAGATGGGTATTCCCGAGCAGCTCCCGTGCAACGTGGATCACCCTAGAGCCTCTTGGGCATCAGGATGTCTCAAACCTTGTATCACATACCCTACGGAGACCAATTGAGGACTGTGGGAAACTCTCCCATTTGCTCCTCAAGGCATCTTCGGGCAATGCGTTTTCCGCTCGGAGCATCCTCCTGATCTTGCATCGCCAAGGACATGTAATTTTCGTGTCTTCTTCCAATGAGGCTGTCTAACCTATTCTGATAGATCAAGTTTGACATGGAGAAGAACCACTGGGAGTACTGCTGTCCCCTCATTTGGTGGAGCTACGCTGATGCTTTTCCGCAGCTATGATTTTGCCGCCATCGAAAAAAGCCTCATTGCTCAGAACGTTGTATCTGACCCGAGCGACGTGACTTACCTGGTAATACAGCTCAGACAACTCCCAGAAGAAGCTAGGATGTATATAATCTGGGCACTTTTCTTTGGTGCAACGTCAGTCCTGGTACTGCGGAATACGAATATCCGCTGATCCCGGAGTAGCTTTAAAGTGACGGAAGTGGCTCTAATGATGGACTGGTCCAGCGGCAACGAAGGTGACGAGGAACCCATCGAAACATGGGATTTCGCCAAAGCACTCTCTACGGTCAGCGATGAATCAGCGGGTATCGGAAAGTCAATCAGAGGACAACAGATCGCCATTTCCGAAGGGTGGCTTGTTAACCGTGCTCGTGACATGTGCAGTTTCACCCATGACCGATACCGCCAGGCGGCCCAGGCAGAGTTGGACGCGTTTCCGGAGGAGGCAGTGGCCAAGATGTCCTTGAAGGTTGGTATGATTCATAAGTATCTCCTGTTGTCTTAGTAATGCCACAAACCAGGTAATCCTCATGATGTTGCATGGACCGTCAACGGATGTTTATCGGATCGCCGAACATTCAAAACGGTAAGGTAATCTGCCATCGTTCTTTCCAACACCCTCTAATTTTTGGCAGCTGTTTACCCCTTCTTCGTCGACACGCCAAACGGGACGAGTTGGTGGAGGCCTTGATTAGCGCGGGTGAAGCTACATGGACGCGGGGGGCACATGAGGTAAATGGAGTTCAAGACCCCCGCACACCAGTCTAACGTCACCCTCCAGCTCGCGACTAAGGCTTTCGAGAATGCACGGTGCTTGCAAGATGATGACGCATGGGTGCAATACCCAGAAAGGACATGCCTAATAAGCCTGCGGCTAATAGAGTGGGTACATCTTCTTTCGTCATTCTTCGTGACGCTAATTGTTATAGGTTGACCATATGGAAAGGTGAACCTCCGTCATCATCTCATAAGGAACGGGTATTTATACAGTAACACAGGAAACTATGACGAAGCTCACAGGATAATCCATGATTGCCTTGGCAGGCCTATTAGTGTCGAAGAACGGGCTCGGGTTTTACGGCTGCGGTCACGCATTCACTGGATGCAGGGATACTTCGATGACGCTCTGAACGACAGCCTCGCGGCTCTGCATATTCTCGGGATCGAGGTCCCGAAGGCTCCTACCAAACGTGATCAGGATATCATGTTTGAGCAAGTCAAAGATGAGATTCTGGCAATCGGTTTCGACGAGATCTTAGGGATCCCACGCGCGGCAGATCCACGAACAGACCTGGCTGTTGCTGTACTGAATGATGCCGGTGTGTCCAAACCAGTCGTGTCACATTATTTCACTTACGACAGACAAGGAACTAACGCTTACTGGGGGGACGGATTCTCCGACATCATTGGGCTCACAGTGAGTGCTCGCGTGCTAGTGACGATTAGATGTCCCGTTTACATGTTGGACAACAGACTATCAAACTCGCGTTGCGGTTTGTAATTTTGTCGCCCCCGTAGGGTTGTCCCCTGATCCAACCGCACCAGATCTGGTATGAGTCCTGGAACTTCCACGGGGTTTTTCTGGGTGTTGGGAGGTGGGAACCCTTTCACGGAATTCACTCGGTATATTGACTACAGACAGCCTCTGCGGAGCGGAGGGAGCTTTATAGGTTCTCCGCGGACCTTGGGAAGCTGGCTTTACGTATTGCAGAGAAACATGGGAGCAGTATGGATAAGTGGTGCGTATGGATTGGCACGAGATTCAGCGAGCGGTGATCAATTTCGTGTGCTATAGCCGTTCCCAAGTCATGTTCTGCGCGATGGTTTCGGGATTCGACAACGTTCATTACCGCGCAAACCTCAGTCGCATGGATATCGCCCTCAAACATGGGAAAACAGCCGGTGATGGGTAGATATGGAGTATCTGTATTTTCTGTTCCCTTACCACGTTTTTGCAGGATCTATTGCGGGTTCGCCGCGCTACATGCAAACGCCACGCGTTTGTATATCTGTGACCACCGTAAGACATCCACGTATAATTGGAATGGTTGTTCATCGTCACTCAGTCAGTGAGCTGGTCGTTGCCGCGGAGGAGGTGAGCTCCCCCACGGAACGTTTCCCAAGGTGTCTGACCGGTCATGGATGACAGTCTCTCAATGATATGAAACTCTGGTCTCCGGATGCCGAGCTCGTTATATTACTCCAAGGTGGGCCCAATGCCTCACAGTGCGAGCGTCAGGTAGCTCAAAACCCCAGGTCTTCTTAATTGCATCCGAGCATTGGGGGGCTATACCACTGCCACATCTCCTGACAACCTCTTCGATACCGAAGACTTTGTGGAGTCGGAATATTCGGGAAACCTCGCCTCGCAGGGCCGTATGCCCGCAATAACTTTGAACTGGTAGGAATCTGGTAATCTTGATCTTTATCCGACTCATTTCGGTTCCTAGGTATGATGGATTCAAAGTAGTCGCCTATTTCTGTCTGGGCTACGTTGCGGAGGCGGCAGATCTGGGTTTCCTCGTATATGAAACTAGGGAACTTCATCCGAAGTACGTGGTACTGCTACTTTCGAGTTTCACAACACTACTGACGCAATCCAGTCACCGACACAGTCGATATATGCTGTTTTTTCATTGTCTCGCCCTGGTTGCCTGCGTTCGCAAGGGTCGGCTAGTTCCAGAAGTGCGGAAGAGATATATGGACCAGGTGGAGAAGAACACGGTTTACATCAAGAAGTGTGTTTCGCTTCTTGGCAGCCAAAATTTTACACTGACGTTGCCCCCAAGGTGGCTCTCGCCGTCGCCGGTTAACAATAGTGCATGGATCGCCCTTATCGTACGTTACTCCACCCAATCGCCGTGCGCAACGGTTTGACCCTAGTGTTAAACAGGATGCCGAAATCGCCTCCCTGAATAACACGCCAGACGCGTTCAAACTCTACGATGTGGCCGTCAAGTACGTAAAGCGAACGTACGACATCTTCAATTGCTAAGCGTTTCAAAGGTTATCCGTAAATAATGACTGGCTCATGGAAGAGGGTTACAGTCTATACTTGGTGCGCCACATTCCACCAGCACCCATAATCGGCTAAAGTGTAACCTGTGCTGCAACAGCAAGGCTGCCACTTTGTTCGGTGTGGCGTTGAAGGGCTGGGTACGGAACTACAGCGGCGGTAACTATTTTCATCGCCCACGGTGTCTACCGTTCTGATCCGCAAATAGTGGCATGCAACGGCACTTCCAGTGGGGTGCGAGAGGAATCACGTAGGCTGCTACGTTCTCGTGTTTTTCGTATCTGATCTCCCCTCAGCAACCATCTCTCTTCTGTCCTTGGACCACGTTCGCAAAAGCCTCTGAAGCGACACATATTTTCTTCCGATGTGGGTGTTCAAACGGAAACTGTTGTTATCACGCCAGCGATGCCACCGGCGGTGTACGAGGAACTCAACGGGGCAAACACGATGACGGATGACTCCGAGATGAGCCCATTAAGTTTGAGCGTTACCGATCTCTCGTCTATCTTGAAGTGGAGCAAGGAGATATCCAGCGACATCAACCTCGCCGCAGGTGGGTGCTTCGGTTACTCCCATGAACATTGTTTCACAAATTTTTCCAGCTCTACAACGTTTTACTGAGATTTCAGCCGGTGAGTCCCCTTTCTTCGGTGGCTATCTCCAATCTGATCTCTCTCTAGAAATATGTGCTCCGGAGAAGGCGTGTCTGGTTATCGCCAGAGAGGCCGGCGATTACTCTATTGCCACGACGATGGAACCCCCTGGGGAATGCCATGTACACGTGTGAGCTTGAATCCCGTTCTACAGGACCTCCCTCACGTGTTTTCAGAAACTCCAAGCCTGTCAGGTCGATTAGAGACGCACTTCAGAAAGCTGTGATTGAACACGGTGCGTGCACCCCACGGACTGCTTTGATCCATATTAACTTTGCCCAGTGTTGAACTCCAAGGAAAGGCTTTGCTTCAACGATGTGGCGTCGGATTCACGATTCCTTGCGGAGGCATCCGAAAGTGTACACAGATCCGTGATTTGTCTCCCCATCGTTGGTAACCGTGGCCAGACCTCTGGGGCGATCTACCTTGCATCCAAATACCCGTTCACCCAGCGCAAAGTCACGATGATCCACCTGCTATGCCAACAAGCAACTATAAGTATCACAAACGCTCTTCTGTTCCGATCCGTGCAGTCGGGAACGAGAGAGAACCTGCGAATGATTGACACACAGAAGAAAGCTCTCGCAATTGCCCGTCAAAGCCGGGAGGACGCGCTCAAGGCCACCAAGGTGAAACCCTTTACATGTTTTCACGTGCAGGATTAACGTCCATAAAATCAGATAAAAAGTAACTTCTTAGCGTCCATGTCCCATGAGTGGGTAACTCTGGTCATCAACACTCTCCACGTAACTAATTCCGTTCACCACAATGTCATAGGCTGCGAACGCCATTCAGGTACGTGGTCCTAGGTGGTGTCAATATCGAAACTTATTTCTCTCAGTTCCTTCTACGGGTTGCTAGACATCCTAAGCGGAACGGAACTGAACCCCGGGCAGCGGGAAACGGGTAGGTAGAACCTTCTGTCACCCGTCGAGGGTCTAACTTCTCTTCAGTACAAACGGCCAAGGAGTCGTGCGAGCTTCTATTGAAGGTAGTTAACGTTAACCCTGACAATGCACACCAGAGGTATCTCATGGTTACGCGCTCAGATTATCGACTCCATCCTGGACTATAGCAAGCTTGAGGCGTCAGGTGAGCTCACTCCTCCCCCTCGCGAGCGCGAGGTTGATGGTACACTCTCAGCTGTGAAATTGGACTCGTCTGCGTTCTCCATCGAGAATATAGTTGCAGTACGTCGACGATTCTCACTCCAACGTTTCGTTGATTGCATAGCGCCTATGCAGGACTGCCTAGAGTTACTCCTTCCGTTAGCGGCTGAGCGCATGGATCTGTCCTATTACATAGACCCTAATGTTCCCGCATGTAAGCAACAGCAAACTCCTCCATCATCTGCGCTGACCGTTCCACCACAAGGGATCCACTCCGACTATGCCCGCATACGCCAAGGTAACCGAGCAAGGGTCCTCGTCTCGTTCAATAACTGACACTCGTTTTCTCAGTCCTGATGAACCTGATTGGCGTAAGTCGCGGTCGTTGCCCAAGGATAACAGATATTCACGCTCATTCCTTGTTAGAACGCAGTCAAGTTCACTGACCATGGTTCTGTGAAGTGTACAGTGTCCGTGGATCCAAACAGACCAACACCTGACCCGGAAATGGTTTCGATCAAGTTCATTATACAGTGTGTCATCACCTCTACCGTTGTCGTGGCTAACTGAGGAGTTGTTTTCAGGGACACCGGCATTGGGCTCTCGAAGAACCACTGTGCTTCATTGTTTGTCCCCTTCCAGCAAGCCGACAACTCCACGACTCGCCGGTTTGGCGGGACCGGCCTGGGGCTTTCAATATCGCGTGAACTCGCCAAATTGCTTGGAGGTGGAATTGGTGTAACGTCCGAGCTCGGACGTGGATCTACTTTCTGGTTCACTTTCCCCGTGAGCGCGAATCGTGGGCCGGAGGCGAAAAAGGTTGGGTCGATTCGGTACTCACGTTCGGTCATGCTGACAAAGTAACAGAACACGGAGGAGCTTGAGTTCCTTAGGGCGCAGCTCACGCATCCTCGTCCTGTGCAAATTCTCTTATGCTCTTCGTCAGATACCACCTTAAGGCTCTTAGAGACGATGTTCGTTGGATTGAGGGTGGCATCGACTCGGACCCAAGCGGAAGCGCAAAGATGGCTTGAACAGTTTGCAAGGAATACGGACAGAGTTGATTTTGTCATCCTGGACACTCAATCTGGAGATTTCGCAGACGACCTTGCCATTGTGGTCGATGCACTTGGTTTCCTCTCCCTTGTCGACACCAAGATCGTCCACATTTACACTCCCACCAAAGGGAACTCCTCCGGTACTTCTGGGAGAGACGGTTCACAGAAGGTTCTCCGTCTCACGAAGCCCCCTCGGTCATTCAAAATGTTGCAAACGCTGGCGCAGCTAAGAAATCCGTCACGCCAATCGGCCGTACCCGTACCCGCGAGGATCGTAGAGAACAAGCCCGTCGAGGACGTCAACAAACGGAGTATTGCAGGGATGAAGATTTTGGTTGCGGAAGGTAAATCCCTGTGGACTTTCACCCTGTAGGTGAACTCGATCCTCACCGTTACCTGTTTAGATAATCCGATCGCACGCAAGTTGCTGAAGGCGCAGTTGGAACGAGTAAAACTTCAGGTTGAAGCCACCACGAACGGCGAAGAGGCCATCGCGGCTTGGGAGAAGAACGGGCGCGGATATTTCCAAGCTGCAATGTTTGACCACCGTACGCTCGACGAATCCCCGATTATGGTTGTCCGAAGTTGACTTGACTTCTCAGATATGCCTATATGCGACGGTGTCGAAGCCGCTAAGCGGATACGAGCGCTCGAAGCGGAACGCGGATATGATGCGCTACCAAGTAAGCTTGTTACTTGTGACGTTCTCATGGAACTCAGGCTCATATCCTCCGTTT
>Ga0307517_10009656_pt1 | contig 13647 bp, 13 predicted proteins | sample 23_EM_MG_FD_194515 | JGI IMG/M metagenome (GOLD analysis project Ga0307517, IMG submission 194515) | Populus trichocarpa ectomycorrhiza microbial communities from riparian zone in the Pacific Northwest, United States - 23_EM | ecosystem: Host-associated > Plants > Roots > Unclassified | place...
AAAAAATCATATAAAAAAACAAAAATCATAAAAAAAATAAAAGAAAAAAAAGAAAAAAAAACCCATATAGAGAAACACTATACAAATCCACAATGTTTTGTGAGGAAAACTACAGTTGTAATTCTCAACTAGCTCAATATTAAAAAAATAAAATCGACAAAGATAATTTTGGAAAAAATCATAAAAAAAAACATAAAAATCATATGGGGAAACACTGTAGCAATCCAAAAGAAACTACAAAACTAAATTCTTAACTATCTCAATATTAAAAAAAATAAAAAAGATATTTTTGGAAAAAAAACAATGAGAAAAATGAGAAAAAGAAAAAGCATGTGGGGAATGGAAAAAAGCAAAAAAAAAAAACATACGGGGAAAAAACAAAAAAAACAAAAAACAAAAAAAAAAAAGAATGCTTGTGGACGATTTTGCACCACCACAACTCTTCCAAGTTGATGACAAACCTATAACACTCGTGAAGGGGTCAGTACCAAAATCACCCCAACTCATAGATGGGCCTCTAAAGCTTGTAAGCAACGAGTCTTGAATGCTAGTAGACAGGCTTAGATCGCTCGTAGACTAGATGACATACCCAACCGAACATCCATATCTACAATTTCTTGTGACAACATTAGATTCCTGGTATTACTACCCAAACTAGATGGACTAACTATGTGTGATGCTTGTATGATCCTTTGACTATAACTTGGCACCCAACTGAACTCAATACTATAGGAGTTTCCTTGTCTAGATTTATTTTTCAAGTAAAGTTCTAGAATATACAACCCATTATTGTTGGCAACTTCAAATATTAAATTCACACTCCTGTCACTATAAATGAGAAAACCAACATTACAAGTTGGACTAACCCTAATTTGCATCCTCCAAGTAATTTCAACTTCAATTTCAATACAACTTTTGGCTAGTTTAATCACATAATATTCTAAATGGTTCGGTAAGAAACATCTAATATAATAGTTAGAAACTCTTTACTTTCTTCATTGTAAATGATGTCATTATCAGTATTGACAATGGTACCACAATAAAAGTATAAACAATAATTTATCAATATCATGGGGTTAAATAAGATACATAATTTTGACAAAAGTTTATTCAACGAAACCCTAACCATAATTTTCTCCATAAACAATAAAAACTCAAATTCATCATTTTTCTCCATAAATAATGAAATTATCCACTCAATTGATGTATTTCATAGTTAATTGATATATTTTATACCTAATTCAATAAAATCCCTAATTTAACCTAGAAAAGCCTAACACTATCCCTAATTCACAATCGGTAAAAACTCAAATTCATCAGTTTCCTCCATAAATAATGAAATTATCAACTCAATTGGTGTATTTCATAACTAATTAATATAATTTATACATATTCAATAAAAATAGCCAATGTAACCTAGAAAAGTGTAACTCTAACCTTTATTTATAATAAACAATAACAAAAAATCATCAATTTTCTTGACAAATAAAGAAATTAACAGCTTAAATTAATGTATTTTATAGCAAATTGATATAATTTAAATATGATTCATAAAAAAACTTTATTTTTTTAAACTTATTTTTAAACCCTAAAATAATTAAAATCAACAATTAGCATAAATTACCACAAATACCATGAAATTAATTGAGAGAAAGTATGTAATGTAACTTTAGATGTTGAATATGAGTAGCGGTGGTGGCCGGTGGTGAAGGTAGTGGCGAAGTTGAATGAAAATAAAAAATAGAACCTTGAACTGCTATTTGTCTAACTTTGAACTGCAGAATCATGGCACGTGGGCTTCTTTTCTTTTCTCTCTCTGTTTCTGACGGTCAGCATTAATTAAAACAGGAACCGACCAATTTGGTATGATTTGAAGTTTTTATTTATTGTAAACTTTTGGAATCACTATTTGTAAAAACCTTGTTTGTTTCGGATTTTTCCTTTCAAAAAGAGTGAAACTGAAACCCTTTTGAAAATCACTTTGTTTGGTACTTTTTGTAAGAATCTTAGTTGCCGATTAGTCTTTAATTCATGTTTTTTTAAATCAAAAAATCTAATAATTAGAACATAACAAAAAAGACAGGAACAAAAAAACTGTTAATGATATTTATTTTATTAATTAATAATATAAAATTCATAATTTGAATTATAAAATCATGATAATTTTATAAAAAAATAATATAAAAAAATTAAATTTTAATATTCAATCAACTCAGTAAAAATTATATGAAATTGAAAAAAAAATAGAGGATAAGTTGAAAACTTAACGAAGTTGCATTAAATACTACCGGCGGGGAGAGTAGAAATTGCAGAGAACCATAAGTCCATAGGTGGATCCTATCAATGAATGCATGAGAGTGAAGGCTGACATACTGACATTTGACATGACAGTGGAGCCTTTAATTGGGCACGATGCGTACGTAATCTGTATACAAAATCAAAGGAAAAGACAATTTCACACGTCAATGAAAAGTTCTTGCAAAATATCATATTTCAATTATAACATTTAATTAATACCTCCATTCAAAAACATGATCTTAATTAAATATTGTACCACGACAACCAAATTAATTAATGTCGTGTTTTTTAACTGTAAAAACATTATCATTTAAATTAAAAATATATTTAAAATAAATAATCTTACAGTCCTAGTAAAAATGTACTCCTATTAATGTTTATTCTGCAACCATGCAACCATGGGATAAAAATATTAGCAGATTTAATAGGCATGTATTGTATCTTATGTTCTCTATTATCATAATCATTTTCTTTTGGATGTCATTGTTATGCTCTTCAGTGATATCATCATTATGATGTGAACGCTCAACATGAGTAGATGATTCATCACCTCGCGTAACATCTTATATAATAGTATCTGTGTTTAATGTAAAATTAGATAAATTTAATATGCTTTATAAAAATATCATAATATATCATAAACAATTATTTGTTTTGTCATATATACGTTGTCGATTAAGATTTATTTTTTTATTATGGCATGTGTTATTACATATGTTACACCTATAATGTGCATGACCCTCTCTTACATCCATCTTGTTACGAAAACAAGTAGACATTTGTTGATCACACTCGAATTTTTATCTAGATGAGTCTTTTTCAACTCGAGGTTTAGTGAAATCACTTTATTCTAACTCATCTAGTAATGGATAAAATGACATGTCATACACTAATATATATGTAACTCTAACTCGTATAAAGAATATTAACAAATTGTGTAAAGTCTAACTGATTCTCGCCACAACATGTAAGAATATGTGAACATAGATATTGAAATTTCTATCATTTACCACATATGCATGTTCTATCATTCAATCTAATTATTCGTTTGACTTCTTTCTCTCTTCTCGATATTTTTTTAGTGAGAGTTTCTCTCTTCTCTCTCTAAACGATGAACCAAAAAATATCAAAATAAATTTTTATACCAAAATAAAATTATTGTGAATTTTGGGCTAGCCATATATATATTTTTTGGCGTTTCATTTTTTAGTACTCTATTTGGTATTTTAATCATAACTTATTCTAATTGGGATGTAGAATGATGAAAGGAAACAAAAAGTTTTAAAATGTAAAAGAAGAAAAGAGTAGGTTCACTGTTAAGTTTTCCAAGTTTTTTTTAGTATAGTAGAGTATTTATATCCTATGCATGTTTGAAGGGAGTGTTTGAGAGTGAGTTTTAACCTGTTTTTTTTATTAAAATTTGATTTTTTTTTTAAATTAATTTTTTTAGTAATTTTAGATCGTTTTAATATACTGATATCAAAAATTAATTTTAAAAAATAAAAAATTATTATTTTTATGTTTTTTCAAGCAATAATATATTTTAAAAAACAACCGCTATCATATTCCTAAATACTCTTCCTCTAACATGATTACTAGATGAAGAGCTAAATACGGGGATCCTTATGGCTGGCTTAGATGCATGGAATAAAAAAACATTGTTCGAAGGAAATCCCTTTTTTGGTACTGATGTTCATCCATTAAAAGTGATCATCAACTAACGAGGGCCTCCAGTGAAAAATATCGTGGACAAAACCCGGTTTTGATTTGCCAGCAGTAATGCATTCAATTGAGAGAAGATGAAATTTTTATCGTTCAGATGTATTTTTCATATATTAAATGTTGATTTCATTATAATGAGATTTTTTTCATATAAATTTAATTTTTTTCTATTTTTTTTTCTTTTTCCAGCTGGCTTGACCAGGAGTCTAAGATGAAACAGCACTTGAATTTACAGCAACTAACAAGTAACAGATGATTTCTTCAAAAAAAAAAAAAAAAAACAGTGCATAGTTCGGTCAGTCACTGTTTTTATATAGTATCAGCTCTGCCATCATTTCTTTCATCGAGAAGGCAATTAGTAAATATATACTTTCTTTCAGGCTACAATGATTTCAATTTCCGGAAATGAAGACATCGATAATATGATTATGGACAAGATCCAGACGAAGAAAGAGGAAGCTGCAGGAAAGAAGCAACAGAAAGTTCCTTTGCTAAAACTTTTCGCATTTGCCGATTTTTACGACTTCGTGTTGATGGGGCTGGGATCAATCGGTGCTTGTATTCATGGAGCTGCAGTGCCTGTCTTCTTCATTTACTTTGGAAAATTGATAAATATCATTGGACTGGCTTATCTCTTTCCTCAACAAACTTCTCACAAAGTTGCCAAGGTTTACTCTAACTTATTATTATCTATAAATTCATGCATGTGAGCGTCTAACAAAGCTTCTTCTTCCTTCCTGTAAATGGTAACATTGTTCATTCCATGGAGCAGGGTTATTATTCTTATTATCATTTGGGTTTTCATCTCCTTAACTCGAGCTCCTTTTGCAGTACTCGTTGGATTTTCTATATCTCAGTGTGGCTATGTTATTTTCGTCATGGACGGGTGAGCTCAAACTTTTTATTTTTAATAAGAAAATATTTAATTAGTTCCTTCAAATGAGTTACTTGTGTATTTCTCTAATTTAACCATGGTTTGATAGATTGCACAACCTTCTGTTGTGTAACTCAGCTAGCCCCGCAACATTTTTTCTTTCCTCCTGAAACTCCTGCTCTAAACTCGTTATGATCAATCATCGGTAAATACGGTGTGGATATGTACTGGTAATCATAACGATGATGATGAGCTTTGATGATGTAACTAAATAACCATGGATGCACAGAGGTGGCATGTTGGATGCATACTGGAGAACGACAGGCAGCAAAGATGAGAATGGCCTACTTGGATTCAATGTTGAGTCAAGACATAAGCGTATTCGACACTGAAACATCCACCGCGGAGGTCATAACCTCAATTACAAGCGACATTCTTGTTGTGCAAGATGCCATTTCCGAGAAGGTATTGATCTCCACTCCAATCTTTCTGGTCCCATGATAATAAGAGATGATGATCATCAGCTGTCTAATCAAATTCACTTCCTACAATTGATTTTTATTTCATTTCAATTTAGGTTTTGTGAGACTAAAATGGAAAACAATAGTAGAAATACTCATGTTACGTACAAGGGCAACAAACTAAGCTTGTTCAGACCTACTACTTGCTTTCATTGTTTCTATGGATAGTTTATGCTGCAAGGGGAATAAATGTTCCGACATTCAGTTGTGGCTGAAAGTTTTTTGGATTTTGGATTTCGTATACGAGTTGGAGACCGCTGAGGGTACTCTACTGATCACTGCCTGTATCATCATCATTGATATCTCGCTTGGGCCGTTGAGAGTGTTTGGTCGTTGAGAGTGCCTGCTATTACACGTTGTGCCCTGAATACGATAGAATTTACTATTGTTTAGTTTGACGCTGCAAATTGCGTGGCTAAAAACTAGAGAACTCTGATCTAAAATTACAATCTGGAAATTTTTTTATTTTATAAATTATCTTAGGAAAAATATCTTACAATTCAATTTAAATACAAATAGAATATCCCAATTAGGTAAAATCTTAATTAAATTGAGGTAGATCTCTTAGCATGTCTCTCTCCTTGTCACTATTCTCGTACGTAGTGTAAGATAGTTCAAGTGTTTGTCAATTTTCTGCTAATGAATACTTAGATCTATTCAATCTAATATCTATAATTGGATTCTTTGCAATGTCTCCTAAGTTCTTACAAATGGCCTCCACTAAAATGGAAAGTCACATTAAAAATACTTTTTGTTCATTGATAATCCCACCTACTTATACTAATTGATGCAACATGTATAGATAAAAACTAAGGTTTTCAAATTTAAAATTATCACACTTAACTATAGAAAAAATTGTAGAGAACTCTAATATATTCTAAAAAGTCTTTATTTTATAATTTATCTTTTGAAAAATAACCTACAAAGCTGTTGAAATACAAATACAAGAAAAAAAATGTTCTAATTAGTAAAGTCTTAATTAAATTTAAAATCCTAATCAAAATAAAAAACAAATCCAAAAATAACAAGAAAGATAAATTAAATTTTCAAACAATAGTTTTCGAGTCTAATTTGAGCCTGAAATAAAAATAGTTGGCAAACTAGCTTTTTTTTTTATATAATGCTGATCTGATAAAATTTCAATGTAATCTAATAATAGAATAAAAAATTATGTTTGTTGTCATTAAATTATGTAATAGTCTTGTTCAGAACTTCTTGAAACCTAAAATAATCTTAATTAAATAATAAAATAAAAATAACTATGCCAAAACAATGAAAAACGCCCCACATCAGTTTTTCTATTTTGTTTAATTAATTTGTTTATGGGTAATTTTGGTGAATCTGTACGTAGTTCATTATTTATCTACACTTTCAAATCATACAACACAAGGTTCATCATGAAAATAAGCTTTATATTTCACCTTGATATGAGAAATCAACAACGGCTGTTGCTAAATATTTCTCATGTTCTTATTAGATTTCTTTATTCAAAATAATAGCCATGTATATATATTTGCAAGATATCGCAAGTAATAATACGTTGGAACATATATACCCAAGGCAAGTAGAAATGTGCATCCATGAGACTCTTTTCTGGGCTCCACGGAAAAAAAGAAAAAAGAACTCTTAAGAACTTATATAATCTCAGTTTAATTTTTGTGGATAAATGGATGACCCCTAATCGTGAGTTGGGTCGTTTCTGTTACAGAATGATCCGACAATGCTCTTTTTGTTTTATAAAGAAGGGTTTGTGGAGTTCCAGTGCATTCGTAAGGTGGATAGAAAGAGACTCCTCAATGAAGAGGGGTTTTATTACAATTTCTGGATCGATTTATTTTAGGAATATGTAGTTTCAACTTTCAAGGTGTATTTAGGAAACAGGAAAGCAGTTTCGACACTCCTATAATTTGTTACCATAACTCGCATATATGCTGGCTGTGTATGTCAGAAAATAGTTACACAGAACTGGTTCATGTGAATCATTGCTGTATCCAAGTATTATTACTGGCTGCTACAATGGGTTCTTAGATGTGGGCCATGTAATAATTTCTGTAAACTCCATACGTTTGTGTGTGAATTAAGCTTCTCAAATCCACACTTATTGTGGCACAATTTTTGTTTTCTGTACATTTATTTGCTTCTGTTTCGTTGGTTTTGTAACTTTCTTGAACGGTGTTGAGTGATGCAGGTAGGGAAATTGATGCACTATATAAGCCGATTTCTAGTTGGCTTTATTATTGGATTTATCAGGGTATGGCAAATCAGTTTGGTGACATTGTCTGTGCTCCCTTTAATCGCTCTTGCTGGTGGCTTCTATGCATATATAGCAACCGGCCTTATTATTAACGTTCGCAAATCTTATGTCGAGGCTAGTCAAATCGCTCAGGAGGTAAGCTTTTGCTGCTATAGGAAACCAAAACAATATGAACAAAAAATTGCCAAGTGAGAGTTTATTAGGGTTGTATGGAGTTAATCTTGGATTTGGTTCAGACAATACATGTACCAGTGGGTTTGAACAGATCAAAAAGTATAGATACTGCTTGTTAAATATATCAAATATCAACCAAAAACAAATTAATGATGGAACAACAATCTCTGTCAAGTGTTCTATCAAAGCTAAGATGATAACTAAATTCCAAGTAATTAAGGGATGAAACAGTCTGATTCTTTCTCTCTCACAGTTTATGATGGGATTTAATTTTCAGGTAATTGGTAATATCAGAACAGTGCAATCATTTACAGGAGAAGAAAGGGCAGTGAGATCATATAAAGAAGCTCTAAGGAATACCTACAAGCACGGAAGAAAAGCTGGTTTGACGAAGGGTCTTGGAATGGGAACCCTGCAGAGTCTTCTATTCCTCTCGTGGGCTTTACTTGTTTGGTATACTAGCATAGTTGTTCATAAGAACATTGCCAATGGTGGTGACTCCTTCACCACCATGCTCAATGTCCTTATTGCTGGAGTGTAAGTCTTTGCTGCTGCCATTTGTCATGGAATCGATTCGTTCAACTCTATTTAACATCACATTCATTTAAGCACGTTGTGTTTTACATGACTTCTAGCCATCTGTGCTTTAAATAAGTTTTTCTCACTTGAATTAATCAGCTTTAAGTATCATATTTTCCCACACCATTGACAACTCTTTAAGTATCATATTTTCGTTAGTCTATTGGAAAGAAAGATTTCAATGGAAATCATAGAAGTTGGAAACAAAAGATGATTTTATATTTTCTTAATGGATGCTTGCATCCATTATCCATATATACCAATCTAATCATATGCTCGATTCTACTATATTTTTCCATCCCACTTGTAATTTACGTTGAAATTATCGACATGCATTGCTTTTCAGATCCCTGGGAATGGCAGCACCAGATATTTCTGCATTTTTTCGAGCCATGGCAGCAGCTTACCCCATTTTTGAGATGATTGAGAAGAACACAGTAAGCAAATCAAGCTCAAAAACTGGCCAAAAACTAGGAAAATTGGAGGGTAACATCGAATTCAGGGACGTATGTTTTTGCTACCCATCACGTCCTGACGTAATTATTTTCAATAAATTTCGTCTTGATATACCTTCTGGGAAGATTGTAGCTCTTGTCGGAGGAAGTGGATCAGGAAAGAGCACGGTTATATCTTTGATCGAACGCTTCTATGAGCCTCTATCCGGAAAGATACTGTTAGATGGGAATGATATCAGGGACCTTGACCTCAAGTGGCTACGGCAACAAATTGGACTAGTAAATCAGGAGCCTGCCCTTTTTGCAACAAGTATTAGAGAGAACATTCTCTACGGAAAAACTGATGCAACCCTTGATGAACTTACAAGTGCTGCTAAACTTTCAGAAGCTATGTCCTTTATCAACGACCTCCCTGATGGATTGGAAACTCAGGTACTAATTTGTCATTGCAAACAATCACGAGAGTACTGCTATACCTAGACTCGCACACACGCGTGTTGTCATTCCAATTCCTAAAAAACTCAGGTTCAAGTCGAAGGAAAACCTCTTCAAAAATTGCAGCGTGATCATAAACTTGAGAAAAATAAGGGATGGGAAATTAAGGAAGGGTTTATATGTTGTGAAATGATATTACACTTGCAGGTTGGTGAGAGAGGAATACAACTATCAGGTGGCCAAAAACAAAGGATTGCAATATCACGAGCAATAATAAAGAATCCTTCAATTCTTTTACTAGATGAAGCTACAAGTGCCCTAGATGCTGAGTCTGAGAAAAGTGTGCAAGAGGCACTTAATCATGCCATGGTGGGAAGAACTACTGTAATTGTGGCTCATCGTCTTTCAACCATTAGGAACGCAGATGTAACTGTTGTTCTTCAGGAAGGGAAGATAGTGGAAATCGGAAGCCATGAAAAGCTCATCTCAAATCCAAATAGTGCATACGCATCACTTGTTCACCTTCAGGAGGAAGCTTCTGTGCAATGCCACTCCTCTGTAAGTCCTTCCGTGGGATGGCCACTCAGGTACTTCTTAATTAACATTCTGAAACTTCACGTGATCATTTAGTAACTTATGGTTAATTGTTTGTCCCAAATGACAAACTTTGAAATTCTGCCCTCCAAAAGATTGCTTTTTCTTTAATTTTAAACTTGGACTTCCATTTCTAACAGACAGTATTCAGGAGGTTTGTCCTACACAAGGACAAGCTTTAGTGCGAGTTTTCGTTCTGAAAAAGATTTACGTAGTCATGCTGGTGTTGATACAATGGAGCCTATCAAGCCAAAACCTGTTTCACTGAAAAGACTGTATTCCATGCTTGGCCCTGATTGGATTTATGGCGTTGTTGGAACCATTAGTGCCTTTGTTGCTGGAGCGCTGCTGCCACTTTTTGCATTAGGAATGGCTCAATCTCTTGTAGCCTATTACATGGACTGGCACACAACCTGTCAAGAGATCAGAAAGATTTCAATCCTATTTTGCTGTGGTGCAGTAATTAGCATTTTCGCCTACGCCATTATGCACCTGTGTTTTGGAATCATGGGAGAGCGACTTGCTTTTCGTGTGAGAGAAATTATGTTTTCTGGTAAATATGCTTTTTTTCTTTTCTTTACTTCTATATTACAAAGGATTTCCATTACATATTTCTGTTTTAGATGCATTTTCTTAACATATCCCTTTGGTGAATTCATAAGACCGGACATTTCTAGGATTTAAAATGCTGTTGGTTTATATGTATAGTTCATTCTTTTGATAATCTACGTTTCTATGCTACCATCAAGGGTCTTGTAATTCATCCCAGAAAAAGGGAACATGTAAAATATACATTGAAGGCTGGAGTTGTTTTCCTTTCTTTACAAAATGAACTTTCTAGCTTTTTAACTAACTTCTATGATCTGCTTGGTTACAGCCATTCTGAGGAACGAAATTGGATGGTTTGATGACTTGAACAATACCAGTCCAATGCTCACAGGACGTCTACAGAGTGATGCAATTTTGTTGCAAACAATAGTTGTTGATCGCACAACAATTCTCTTACACAATGTTGGTCTGGTTGTCACCTCATTTATCATTGCTTTCATCTTAAACTGGAGGATCACACTTGTTGTCATAGCCACATATCCACTCCTGATCAGTGGTCACATCAGCGAGGTCTCCTTTCTTTCCCGTATTTAGTACAGAATAATTTTTTTTTGTCAACATCTAATGTTAATTAATCCATTTTATGAATTCAGAAACTCTTTATGCAAGGCTTTGGTGGCAACTTGAGCAAAGCATATTTAAAGGCTAACATGCTGGCTGGAGAGGCTGTCAGCAACATCCGCACTGTTGCAGCATTTTCTGCTGAAGAGAAGATCCTTCATCTTTATGCCCATGAGCTTGTGGAACCTTCCAACCGCTCATTTCTTCGTGGTCAGATCGCAGGAATATTCTATGGTGTATGCCAATTCTTCATATTCTCATCTTATGCGCTTGCACTATGGTACATAGTTTTATCTTCATCCGATGCTTTACATTTTGGATCACATAATGAATAACTACTGGATTCCTAGCATTGAAACATAGCATGAGCAGCAACACAGAGGTCACCATGATTGACACTGCAAACTCAATGCTCCTCTCATTTGTCCAATTGGCTTTGAGCAATAGTTTGAGAGGAATTCATTTTACTCTTGTTTAAATTTCTGCAGGTATGGTTCTGTTTTGATGGGAAAGGAGATTTCTGGATTTAAATCTATCATGAAGTCATTTTTTGTTTTGATTACAACTGCAATAGCCATGGGAGAAACTCTGGCGATGGCTCCAGATATTCTGAAAGGGAACCAAATAGCAGCGTCTGTCTTCGAGCTGCTGGACCGCAAGACACAGGTGATTGGGGATGCTGGAGAAGAGTTGAAAAATGTGGAAGGTACAATTGAGCTGAGAGGGGTCCAATTCAGCTATCCTTCTAGACCAGATACATTGATTTTCAAGGACTTCGATTTCAGAGTGTGTTCAGGCAAGAGTATGGCTTTAGTGGGCCAGAGTGGCTCCGGTAAAAGTTCTGTTCTTGCTCTGATTCTTCGTTTCTATGATCCAACAGCAGGAAAAGTGATGATTGATGGTGGGTTTCTCTGGGTTTTATTTCATCTATTGCATGAGACAGGCATCAATATTATAGCAGAGTTTTGGAAAAAAAGATTAAGCAAAGAAACCATTTGTTAATTTGCCAGTAATGTTATGTTTTTCATCTTAAAGATACCTTTCAATCCGAATTTCGCTTATAAAAACTTAAATCTTTTCAAATTCAGAAATGCAAAATAGATTCTTCATGTTCTTCTTCTGAAAATAAACAGTTTCTCCAATTTTCAGTAGAAAAGGAATGGTGCTCAGCAGTTTTCCATGCAGTCATCCTGTTCAGTAGCTTTAGACAATTTTCTAAAGGTTCAAGTTTGGTCTGATTAGAATCTCTTCAAATTTCCTGCAGGCATAGACATCAAGAAACTGAAGCTGAAATTCCTTCGGAAACACATTGGTCTTGTCCAACAAGAGCCACCTCTTTTTGCCACCTCAATCTATGAGAACATCTTATATGGAAAAGAAGGGGCCTTGGAAGGAGAAGTAATTGAAGCGGCTAAGCTTGCTAATGCCCATAGTTTCATCAGCGCCCTTCCCGAGGGCTACTCAACAAAGGTTGGTGAACGAGGGGTGCAACTATCTGGTGGCCAGAAGCAAAGAGTGGCCATTGCCCGAGCAGTTCTGAAAAACCCAGAAATCTTGCTATTAGACGAGGCGACCAGTGCTCTAGACGTGGAGTCAGAGCGTGTCGTGCAACAAGCTCTAGATAGATTGATGACAAACCGAACAACAGTCATAGTAGCACACAGGTTGTCCACTATAAAGAATGCTGATGAAATATCAGTTATACAAGGCGGGAAGATAATACAGCAAGGCACCCATTCCAATCTTATAAACAACATGGAAGGAGCATATTTTAAGTTAGTAAGACTTCAGCAGAGAGAATAATAGCATCAACAGCAGGAATATAGATTGCCCTGCCTCTCATGCGGATGTGATATCTCCATTGTTTTATCCTTCTATATATACATAGTCTCCTCTGTGTTGTCTATCTGAAAATAATAATATGTTGGGACCTGCGGTCCAATATTAGAAGTTGCATTTTCTCATTCACCTGTTCCCTAAATATTCAGCCAAATGTTTCCCTCCATATTTTATATCGTGTATCGTTGGAATTTTATTTTCAATTTAGTCGTTTGGTTTTTCAAATTTTCACTTTAGTCCTTGTTGTGCTCCATCTCCTTGATTCTTCAAAAACAATTTTAGTTCCAGCTGCTTTCAGTTATTTTAGTCACCAACTTTTTTTTTTAATTATGTATATTTTTTTTAAATGCGTCATTGGTGGCATTTCTTGTGACAATTTGAATTTAAATTAAATTTACCATAGTAATAATTAATAAAACATGTTTAATTGTTCTAAATATGTTTAAATTTACCATAGTAATAAAACATAAAATCGTCAATCCATTAGTAATAATCAATATAACCATTTTAATTCATTACTATAACCATTTTATGTTTTATTGGTATTAATCGGTTATCATTAATTATTTATCATGTTTAATTGTTTTAAATATGATTAGTTACAGGTATTTTTGTAAGGTGTGTGTATATATATATATATATATGGCATGTGCAATTCATTACTCTTTTCATATTTACTTTTAGTTAAAAAAAAAAATTGTCCCCAAGAAACGTGGCGTGATGGCAAAGAGT
>Ga0307517_10009657_pt1 | contig 13644 bp, 17 predicted proteins | sample 23_EM_MG_FD_194515 | JGI IMG/M metagenome (GOLD analysis project Ga0307517, IMG submission 194515) | Populus trichocarpa ectomycorrhiza microbial communities from riparian zone in the Pacific Northwest, United States - 23_EM | ecosystem: Host-associated > Plants > Roots > Unclassified | place...
TATGTAAGGGTATATAATGGTAGCAAGGTATAAACAGGTATACGATTTGTTTGGTACGGTATATGGAAGAGGACCCATGATATGGCTGGGTATGGCCGAAAATCAGACTTTGCTGATGTACAGCCTGCTGATGGAATGCACGATCTGTAGACTGAAGTCCTCAGATGGCCGGCTAAATAATGCATGAGTGCTCGCATGAGCCTGAGTCGAAAATGAGGATAGATTAGTGCCCAAAGATTTTGCTCGGATGGATCGGCTGCAGGACGTTGAAAATAGGGCAAAAACCCAAAACAAGCTGTTTTCATGAAATGTGTCAGTGACATCCTTTTTGACATGGCGAGAGGGTCTCCTCAACACGTTGATCTGCAAAGGTTGTCGGTTGATAAATTTATATTATAGCCTGAGTGAATCTAACAAAACCATGACCCTCCTCATAATGCAGCATACTGGTAGAGTAAGACAATCCAAACCCGTTTGTGGTGGATATTCAACACGACGAGGAAAATGAGTACTTGTTTCGATTTTCCTTAGCTGCCAACATAGAACTGTGCTTCTCCCATTGACCACCGATGTCTTTATTTAAAATTAGATGTATAGAAACACATCAGGACAAGACAGATAACATAGATGAAACTAATTACATTGTCCAATACTTACTTGTCAAGTTGTCACGCATCTCCGAAGACCTGAGCTTCCTGGTCAGTAGAGACGAATCGAATAGTAGAGACACATGAATCAGGATTCAGTGAGTTGTCGACATTCAGTTTTCAGCTTCCACCAACCACGGTATGGTCAGACCATCATCAACATCTTGGGTATGTTTACGGTCTATCCTGCCGTGTCAAAGATGATGCAAGTGCAGTATGCGTCGGAATTGCCAACGCCGATACTGGCTGATAGGCATGACATCCGAGTCATTGGTTGGGGATTGGAAGCCTTGGAATTGGGCGACGGCGGATTTACCAGGCCGATGAGAAATGTGAGTTTGTATGCGTGGAGGGTGTGGGAGGTATAGGAGAATGAGGGACGAGTTTCCTGAGGAGGGTGACTGTCGCCGTGGCACCAGAAAAACTGGTTAGTGAGTAATACAAAAAGAAAATGGCGAGCGTACAGCCTTGACCATTGAAACTGACCTCGACCATTGTTGTTTGGTAGGCCGGAGGAACGATGCTACGGGTTCCCGAAGCACCGAGTTGCATACCATTTCGCGGATGAAACCACAACACACCGGGACTCGGACATGGGTCAACAGCTTTCATAGTTCGTGTATATTGCGATACGTCCTTTCGATGGCGTGATGCGCCCTCGGACACTCATAGCAGAATCAATGTACACATAGATTTGATCTGGCAGCTAGCCTCTAGGCGAACACTTCAGGGTGGCGTTTCTCCAGTCCAAAAACACGGGTTCGTTTGAGTGTACACAAATTCAGAGACACAAGGGACACAATAAAACACCATTCTAAACACCACCATCCGGACCATTCTCTACTCATCCCCAAAGAATCCCCCGAAAATTTTATCAGGTGGGACCAATATTTCCCAAGCATCCGATGCCAAAAGTTGGGTTCGCAAAATTAGATTTGGCTGCTTCTGTGGTTTCTAGTGTGAAAGTTAGTAAGCGAAGAGGACAACTTGAACAAGCCGACCTCAAGTAGCTCTAGTCCTTGGGGATGCGCGATGGAACGTTTGACTCTCAACGCCTCCAATGCAGTTATGATATCGGCCGAACTACCAAAGTTCTTCTCCATAAATATGCTACCTGCAGTGATCAATCATCACCGCAACCTTCTTTCTATCAGCCTCGAGAGGTTCAGAATCAGAGAGCAGAAGTCCAAATCTCGTGAAGGCGTAGATAAAGTCCGCATCTAACAGCCCGTTCTTGACAGCAATTGCAGAGAAGAGAGCAGCATGAAAGTCGTATTATCTGTGACTTGTTCTAAATGAAAGATGAAAAATTCTCTCCAGAGAAGATGGGTGATAGACGATTTGAGCATATCCCGAAAAGTACGAGGTTCGTCGAAACGAGAGTCCTTAACCATGATGGATGCGGTCCTGGGGAGAACGTGGACAACGGAGCGAATTGACGCGTCAAGAGATTCGGCATTGTAGAGAGTGTAAGAAAGAGCGATTGCACAATTGAAGCTTGGATTTGGTGTGATGGTTGACATGAGTCGCTCGGCAAGGTCTTGAGGCGAACTACCGAAGAGGTCACCAAAGTGCGAAAGGAGAGTCTCTACTTGAACGACCATTTTCTCATCTGAGTCTGCTATAGCTTAGCGAGATTCAAGTGCGATGGAGTACTCGAGATGGTGGGACTATATGCGTAATACGGGTTTGCATCGCGCCGATACGAGCGTTGTTGAAGCCAGGATTCCAAGAGGGTTTGGGTCTCGAAAATAGCTTCCAGGTAGCATTTCTAGAAAGTAGCCCTGGAAAAACAAACGCATTTTGACAATCTGTGGGTGAGGTTGATACAATGATACAAATTGTTGGAACTCCGCCTGAGTCACTTGGTCACGACTTTTGGCAGGCTCGGCAACGCATGGCGTACAAGCGCTTTGAAAAGCTTTTATTTATACTAGGCACAGTTCTTCTTTGATTGTTCGCCCGAATTGGCTTCGGCAAGAATAGTGTTAGTGTTAGGTGCAGGGACTCCACCTCTCTTCCAATGGCTTGTCTATCAAACACGGAAAGAATGCCAGCGTCCAACCGAGCGGCAAAACCCAGAACCTTCTCAGGGTGAAATTCTTGTCTTCACCCCATGACATGGCTCACTGTCGCGTTTCCCAATTCGACGCCCACAATGAGCCTACTGCACCCACCCACCCAACCCATTAAATATGTCACAGTTGTCACAAGGGGCACCTTGTCACCACAGATCAAAATTCGCAGAGCAGTTTTCCCGCCCACCCGGCGGCTATCGCTCAACCTCTCTGTGTGATTTGTGTGGTTCCGGTGACAGACGAGGGTGGATCTCGGACCCGCGTTCGTGCCCGAGGCAAAGGTCAGGTCCTAGGTATCTCGTTCCTCGACTTGAGGGGGAAGTTGGTCTGAGCAAGTCCTTCCAAGGAGCAAATTTTCGTCATTGATTCGGACAGTAAGTACAATTTCAACATTTCCTTGTGGCACTGCACTGATCGATTGAACAGTAGGTGGGCCTGGACCACTAGCGTCTCTCCAAGGAGACTGATCACAGAAGTGAGTCCTTTGGGATAGTCGCCATGCAATTGCTAATGCAATGTCAACCGCATACAGCCTTTGTATTCGCGGAAGCCGGCAGGACAAAGACCATGGAGTTCGAGTCTCCCCTGACAACAACGCCGTCGCACACCTATCTGACCACAAGGCGATCCCCGTGGAGGTCGAATTCTGACCTGTGTGACCATTAACGTCATCTTACTCTCTCAGACTGCAACACCCAGAGGGAGTTGACCCTCCACCTCATCATGGTGAAATGGTCATGGACTCCGATACACCCTCCGACGAACAAGATTTTCGCCGGCAACCAACTTGAGGATCGTTGTACACTCTGCATCCAGAGGAAGTCAGTGCTCCATCTCGTCCCCCGTCTTCGTGAGGATACCGGCAAGACGCTCGTGGAGATCAAGTCCTCTGACTGTCGATAGATTTGTTTGTACCAGCTCCACAAGTAAACATCCATTTCTAGGCTCTGCGCAGAGTAAGTGGGTCACCCAATGGGTCAATCATTTTGAAATTAGCTGAATTGTGGTTCGGATCAGGCCTGAATATCTCCTGGTCCGAGACGGTCACGAAGCATCTGGGTACTTGAACGAACTTGGGTTGGCGGGGTGAGAGTGCATCTACGCATTAGGCTTGTCGGCCGCGAAGGTCAATAGGGTTACCAATTAAGTTAGGCCTTATGGAAGGCGCCAAAGATCTACATCAGATTGATCATGGAATTTAACTGTAGGATTGAAGTAAGCATATCCTACCTCCGCCTGCGATCTGCTTGTCAAAGATGGCTTCCATGGCGGAAACTACATCTGTTGAAATAGCTGGAATTCAAGTGAGTAGAGATTGCAAAAGAGGCTTTCCCGGCGCCACATTGAAACTCGTTTTCGACATTGCAAGGTGGGAAATTTAAATTAATTTCAATTAGATTTAAAAAATCCCCGTACTCTAAGTACCCGGGTGCAGGTTTGCGAACCCGTGCTGTGCACGCAGCACATGCAACGGAGGGACTCGGACACTCTGTTGGCCTTTCCTCAACAAAACACTTTTCAATGCCGCTTCAAGTTTGTTGTGTCACATTTCGTGTTTTTCGACGCAACAAGGAGGGATCCCCTCCCTTGTAGCTTTTTCCAACTCTTACATCCGATATAATTGTATGATTTCCATCCTCATAATCGTACACATGCAACGAGCCTAAAAATAGTCTCAAGGGTTTACACTGGAACGCCGAGTACAGGATGAAACGTAGTACCCCCGCAAGATAAAAAACCTGTCAAAGCATACCAGATACCTTAGCTCCTCCTGCCATTACAACCCCACCACGAACGTAACATTACCATTAGGCGACAACGACCTTTTCGCCATGCCATCTCACAGTCATACTGCCACTCAGACGCCAGTGAATCGTCGTCCATCCTCTTCTCAACGAATTCCTGGGATGTGTCCCGTCGCGTCAACGCAAAGGTGTCGGGTGTTTTGGTTTTCTTATACTTTAATGCTCATCAATTGTCACATAAGGTCAGGGATCCCGATTCCGAGATCAAGTAACACCAATAATACTCAGCTTGTCGAGTCGACGCTAAGCCGTCCAATTGAAAATTCAGTCAGAGAACGTCACACAGGGTGTGTCCTTGTTCATCTCTGTATTCGTCAATGCCTATTATTGCCACAGACAGACCTTGGCGTCATTTACGGGGTTGAAGAGAGCCGACGTATCACATAGCATGTTTGTGAACTTGAACACAAGTGGTCCAGTAAGCATTCACAATGGTACGTGAATAGCGCAGGTCGATGTGCAATCTATTTCTCACCATCACCCAATGTAGAAGGTGCACCCTCGGGGCAAGCACTCAACAATCAGAGTAACGTCGTTGTGGTATGTCTCCGTTACGTTGCGTGGAGCGTTTTATTTATTTTCTGGTCGCTATACAGGAAACTGATAGCAACGTTCAACCGGCTCACGGTAAGTACTCAATAACCTGCATATCACACTTTTGCATGAATTTATTATTATTGTTCAGATGACAGCTCAAACATACCCACACCCGGACCCTCTCAGAATGCAGACCATGATATCTATCGCAAGAATATGTGCAAGGGAAGAGGAACCCCATTGTATTTGCCGGGACCAGACATGGCATTGCCTATTGAGTATCGAAAAAACGGTGTCAGCATCGGCGATGTCGGGATTCTCCTCCGCACAGGAGACTTCGTTTTCCTTTTCAACATATTCCTCCCCGGAGATCACGAAATCAATGAGGGAAGGGTGCCAAACGGGTTCAAGCCTCTTGACAGATCCAAGGTCGAAAAAACCATCAAGAGGCGTGTAGTCTTTGACCGCGGTAGTTGTCTCGCGAGCTCGTCTCTGCTACGAACTTCAAGGTCAGAGCCTACTTTTGACGGATTCAACTAAGAGTGACTGACGTGGTTATACAGCGATTTTGCATTCCAGACTGCTGGAAGCGAGGGCGCATTGTTAGTCATGCCCGATGGTGCGCTATCTGAGGATTTGCTCAATTACAGACTGGTCGAAAAATACATTGCTAAAAATGCCAAGAGTTGGTATGAATATGTTGAAAGCGATGATTGTGGCATGCCAACCGAAAATGGTGACATTCGGGTTGTCGTTGGAATGGACAAGGTAACTTCTTGGGGAATGGCCACATTTCAAAATCCAAACGTCAAAGAGCCATTACGGTTTGAATTCAAAGATGACGGAAGTGGGTCTCAACCTAGAACCTACAAATGGGACAGAATCATTGGAGGAAGGGCGGGGCCGCCGGAAGAGGAGACACGGGACCTCTTGCAAGGACCTAATGCCTCTTCACTCCGCAATCAGTGTGTGTTTGTTCGCACACTGAATATTTCTGTAGCTGGTAAAGTTCGGGACGAGTTGGCTGTATACGAGGTGCTCCCTAGTTGCTTCAGGAATCGCGTTCTGGATTCACCATCTGGGCGACCAAATGTAAACTCCTCAACTCCGCAGACTGTGAGTCCTCCGTCTTTATCTTCATTCAGTCGCCAATATTTTCACCACCAAGGCCCCACATCCATCAAATTTAATAAACAAGTATTTGTTAGAAAAGGTTTTGAAAATTTCAAATTCAAATTCCGTTATGCTCATGTCCAACCAGTGTCCCAACGCGGAAGTCGTTATCACCAAGGATTCAGATTGGATATCAGTTATCACAGAGGTGCGCAATATGATTCTGGGTACTCATTCAGCTGCTGATCTTTGGCTAACAAAGCATGACGCCACCACACCTAGCTTTGAAGAGATTTGTGAAAGAGTCCTGGCATCACATGTCATTTGTGAGAAAAAAGGTTCGTTTACAGCTGTCGCAGTCATAGTGTTGGGTTTTTATCACTTTGGTAGGCGTTGTCACGCTCAAGCGGAAAAATATTTTCATCACTGGGACCACATCTGATCCCACTGCGATTACAATTGCACATCAGCAAACGAATTCCGAAGCGTTGTTGGGTAATGAAAAAGGAGCATACACGATTGGACGTCTGTTTCTTGAAACCCCAGACGATCGACCCCTGACTGATCCACCTGGTACCCTGGGAAACGTGTTCCAGTCTCTGCCCGATGTGAAACGGCGGTGAGCATACTACATCTGCTATCAAGCCCGTTGCATCTAATATCTTCATAGAACTGAACCCTTGTCCACTGATAGTTGCCAGAATGCTTCAGGACATCCATCAGCTGTTGTGTCAACTTCTCCTCATACATCCGGGTCAACGGTTCTGCCTGACAAGGAATCAACTGCAAGCCCACAAGGAAGTGAACAATTAAGGCCGCCCGTTCTACCTACTTTCCCCGTGCTACAACCATCTATGGACCGTCTTTTGTGCCTTAACATTCTCCTTGACGATAAACCGTTTGACTTTTATTCCCCCGGCGCCTATTTCCCATTGACTGGGCCAAATGACTGGAATTTGACAACCCCTCTTATGGATCCACCTGCCAATTATCCGTTATTAGATCCCAATGAGGCGACACCATTGTCAATGATGGACTACCCCGAGAGTAATCAACTTCCCCCGGGCCAGCAACAGTTGGAAAACGGGGTCGCAAACACTCTCCTTGACGATAAACCGTTTGACTTTTATTCCCCCAGCGCCTGTTTCCCATTGGCTGGGGCAAATGACTGGAATTTGACATCCGCTCATGCGGATCCGCTTGCCGGTTATTCGTATTCAGATCCCAAGGCTTTGGACTATTTCGAAAATCCCAAGAGAAATCAACTCTTCCTGCGACAGTCGAAAGGGAAGGCCCCAAGTATTCGCTTGACAAAAGCATCCGAATATAAACGACGTGATCCGGCCACGTTTGCTGCACCTGCAGCCTTCACTCCATACTTGATTAAGACTCCTGTGCTCGATGACGACCGCCAAATCACGACGTCAGCACCAGCACTTTCCCGATTACCCTCTCTGCATCACGAGCGGGACATTAGGCAAAGTGTCCCTCTGGAAATTGAGAAGACAATTCGTTTTGCTCCCACAGTCGAGTATTCACCACCAGCACCTTCCCGTCCATCCTCTCCGTATCGCCAGCATGTGGAAATTGGGTACAGTGTCCCTCCGAAGTCCCAGAGGGTTCATTTTTCTTGCACAAACGAGTACTCATTACCCCCGATTCGAGACCGCATGCTTCCGTCGATCTGTTTGAGGGACGAGCCGTTTCCAGTCACAATGCTCGAGCCACTTGAATCAGTTTGGATGAAAAGGTACAAAGCAAAATGGTCAGAACGTCGACTAGAAGTGGTGGGCAGTAGTCCCGATGTCCAAATGTCAAGCACATCTAGTCCAGGATCAAGTGCTGAGGTGACTACAAGCACTCGCGCATCCGCATCCGCACCCCACGATCGCTCCATCCCCCAACGCGGTTTCGAATTTTATCCACCGTCCGCGATCCTCACACGGCCACAACGTTATGCATCCACACACCTGGCCTTGCTACCAACATCTTCCGGCTCGCGCAGAGGGCTTTTCAGCATGCCGCAGGAACAACCTGTTCCGCAAGAATCATTCTGGAATCACATCATCATGATTGACGAGAATCCCTCTTTTATGACAACATCCGAGATGGACACGGATGTGAGTATAGACGAGTGCATAACAGATGTTAGCCAGGATAACGATGCGTCTTATTCTTCCTCTAAATAATTTCTTATAACTACTGCATAGTAACATATTCCCTATCAACTTATTTAAGCAGCACATCTAGCTAGATTCATCTTCATCTATCACAACATGACTCAACATTTACACCTCCGAATGCGCCGACTTGCCACAAACTCTGAATCTGCCAGAGGTTCATCAGCTCCACTTTCGCAAGCTGTCGTCTGACATTTAGTTTCAACGTCAACTCTCCCATCCTCAATGAGTGAGGATGGGAAAGGCGGGCACCCTCCATATCCACATCCACATCCCTCCTCGCTGCTACTAAAGGCCTCCCTGACACAGGACACAAGGTGGAGACCTCGGTCAACAAGGAACAGACCAAGAGTCCAAATGCCAGGAATTCGCTTCGTTCAGCAGTGGGAGGGATGGAACCCACTCGTCATTGATGTAAGTGATTGGCATTGGTGGATCGGAATCCGGCCCATGTTGGTGGTTTTTTGTCTTTCTATTTCATCAGGCCATTTGCAACTAAAGAGAAATTCGCAACCATCGGGTGAAAAGTAGTATAGGTAATCAATAATTAATTTATCATGAGCCAGAGACCGTTGACCAGATCTTAAGCTGAACAGATAAGGTTAACATACAGGAAATTTAAACTAAAATTGATAACAAATAGTGTGCAAGATAAAGGAAATAAAGCAAACTACGGTTCCCTGTTAAAAATTGTGGACGTTTTAGCAAAAAGTTGAATCCAAAACGGGAGAAAAAGACTGAACTCGATTGCAAGTGTCAGTTTTCGTTCTAAACTGGCATAGTCCTCGTAAGGTGGCAAATCAATCCTGTGAAAGCGAGCATGACCAATCGGCAACTGCAACGGATCGCCTGACTTTTCGATCGTAAACCGTCTCGGTCCATCCGATCCTTGCAACCCACTAGGTGGAATACGCGATGACCCAGTCGCGAACTGCAACAGGCGAGATTTCCGTTCTGGTGACCAGCTTCGCATGCATTTCCAGAACCATTGGATAACTTCATCGTTGGATGTATACCCTCTGTAGTCTGTAAACTTGATCCAGTCGTCACTGTACAAAAAAGCACAGGTAAAAAAAAAATCGGAAGGATGTAACGGGTAAAGGGCACATACACATTGATCTCCGGTATACCAACAATGAGAAGCTCCAACTCGCGCTCATCAAACACCGTGATGAGATCCAGAGGAATGAGGTCGCTCAGACCCGACATGAGCGCATCCGATTGGTCCTTCACCCTCTTTGAAATACGGTAATCCACGACCAGATCGACATATTCCTGTTTGTTCTCCTCCATCAAGCGAATAAATGCACCACCAGGTTTGAGCTCGGTGGTCACCATCTCGCCGAATCGATCTTCTGTAATTGTAAATGTCTTCTCGATGACACCCGTGATAGCATTCTCGCTATATCCCGTCAGGGCCTATCCGAATGAGCCTGATAAGGAACTCACAGCATGCGAATCAAAGTCTGATGCAGCTCAGCATCCACACTCTCCAAATCAGCAATTGCGGCCTTCTTCTTCAGAACCATCAAATAGAAACTTAGGATGAAGTGGGCATCTAGGAGCCGACGATGGAAGATAGCCAGCCCCAAAATTCGACCAACAAACTTGAAGTAGTTCAAATGTTCGGGATTGATGCCAGATGCAGGATTGACTTGGAGGGTGTGGATATTATGAGCGGAAATCTCAAACAGGTTATGGGAGGGATTAAACAATTCATGTGACAGAAGAGAGAAAAATTCTCTATTGAAAGCGTTCAATATTTTACAAGTCAAGGCAGGACAGATAACGAACCTTGAGATAGTACCATAATCCGGACCGTCTTGACCTTCAAATGTGATCATCAACCTCTTCTTCAAGTCATTCGGCGTCTGTCTCATGACTTCTGCGTAGCTATCTTCGAAAATGTGATTAGGTCTAACCCTGATCTGGCAGTTACCAGGCTGCACTCGCATGGCAGGTTGACTTCGGAAATATATAAGTTTCCTCCTATAGTCCCGCTGGTACTGAGGAATGTCCAAACTCGAAGGAAGGCGGGGGTCGTCCCATGTCGTCGTTTTAGTATTGTGGTGGACAAAGTAGAGACGTGAAGAGGCGGTAAGACGCATTTCCCAACCAGAAGGTAACGGGCCGAGTTGGGAGATGGTGTGAAGTTGGGTTGTGGCCCCATTCGGTCCAGTGATAATTTGACGTCGGGGGTCAATCCACGATGTTGTTCGGTGGTCGTGATCGACATAGTAAGGACGTCCTTCTGCAGTAAATCGTTCTTCCCACCAAGCAGGTAAGGGACCGGTTGTCTCCGGTGGTGGGTCTGCATTCGTAGCCCCATTGACAGAAGGCCGAATCCAAGTAGTGGAACGAGTATTGTGATCAACGTAATAAGCCCTCCCAAGTGCATCGATCCTCCCCTCCCATCCAGGAGGTAAAGCAACTTGATGTAGTGTGGCAGCTCCAGGCTGAGCGGGAGGAACAGTTGATGCAGTGGTCGTACTTGGCGGGTTTTGCCAAGGCGGTTGATGATCTACCGACGAAGTCGCGGCAGAAGATGGCCCCGGCTCATCACCTGTGGCATGGGGACCAGTACTTCTCGAATGAGTGGAAGCATTCAAGGCGGGAAGGCTTGAATTAGTCGAACTGGCAGAAGGCGACGTGTTATTCAAGTCCAACCCAGACATCATCGTTGTCAGCTCCGTAATTTGGGAAGGGCCGGGTTGTTGGATGTTTGTGGAGAGGGTCATGGTGAGCTTTCCATGTACGACAATATCATTGGATCCCTCCAAATCCAATGTAAGCATTTCTGAATGGAGGGACAAACGTTCGATCACGCATGAATTCCAAGAGAGCGGAGACACATACTGTGACCACCCAGTTCGAAATCCAAAACATCGCTGACCCGTACTTTGACTACACCAAGGAAACCCTGATTTTTTTGGTCGACTTTTCGCTGATCGAAGACTTGAACATCTAAAACCGATGAATCCTTGACGGTGCTACCGAGAACAATCAAAAGTGAGTCGTCTGCGGCAAGATGAGTCTCAAGGGTGCTCACATATCAAAGCCTTCATTCCAATAGGGATTCAGAGTCGCTTTGATGCTGGTTGTGATGACCCGGGTTTGATCGCCATCGACAGTGATGACGGCGAACGGATCGGGCATCCCGAAAGCATCACGTTTGGAGAGACCATCGGCGGCAACCACTATGATAGGCAGATACTTGAGAAAACCCATAGAGAAGAGGAAAGATAGTACCGGTCAGCCTAATCTTCTTCTGCCTACTACACAGCAAAGATAAGCAGTGTGTCAAAGAGGTTCAAGTTGTAAGCTTACAATGCATCAGGAGGTGCGGTCATTGACTCTGTGATGAACGTGGAGGACAACAAGCTTTGTGACTCAAGGATACTTAGTCTCGGCCGCAGCCCATCCTCTGCTGTGTTACATCCAAATCAGGATCGGTGCGTCCGCGTACAAGAGTGGGGATCGAATAGGCTGTGGTGATATGGTAGATACATACAGAAATTGACCGAATAAAAATGAAAGATCTTTATAGCGAAGCTAGACGGGTATTTTGGAGTGCCAGGAGGTTTATGTAAACCTGGTGCGCGACACAGGTGACAGAAGACTTGCGCAACCTGATTGCAAGTGAGGAATCTCAGGGAAGAAAGGAAGTGGTCTGCGGGATTCAATCATATTTATTATCTAGTTGACTAGAATGACGTACCCTTGCACTATAGGCGTCTCAGGCGCTGCTGATGTGCATGGGTTCCTGATCGACGACCAAGAGAATATCCTGTTTTGTAGTTGTAGCTCCTATAACAGAATATAACAGGTTAGCATTCTGGTACTGTTCCAAAAAGACTAGGGGTCACTAAAAAGGGAGCATTGATGGATCAGGAGAGAAGTGGAGTATTGAACGAGAAGAAATATTATTACGAGTCCCCTAAAAGGGTTTTGACCCGGAATCACTGACATTGATTTGAATGGTGCACACCACGAGGTATACACGCGTCCTCCCAACCATCCTTCTGAACATGGGCCCAGAAAAAAACACGATGCACAAGCAACTCGTCTCGACTACGTAAGTGAAAGCTAAGTTACGCATACATTGCATTTTCAGAAAGCTTTCTCTACTCTACAGGGAGAACGATACACAAAAAAGTCCACCCCAACAAGACCTCTCCAGGCTCGAAGTAACTGGTAAGTACTCAATTGCTCAAATCTTATAATGTATCTTCATCTTCCCTCTCAGTCCTCCGAGCGCACGACCTTCCGCATCGTATAAACCCCTTCAGCAAGAAAAGGTCTTTCTATGTGACCCTGACGGATGGAAATAGCATAACCCAGACAGAAGCTATTCAAAGCAATAATCAAGCCGTGGAGTGGAATCGAAAGCTCGATGCCTTGTAGGACACCATTGTTTTTAATGCTACCTCTCAATTGACAGACCCTGACAGTGATCTTCTTCCGTCTTCCCGTATTACATTATCTCTTTACTTCGTCAGAAGCAATCACGCAGACGAGTGTATTGGAACTCTTGACATACCGCTCGAATCCCGAAACAGTTTGTCCTTAGTTTTAAGCCATTTTCTGCAATGGACTGAGCGATCTCTTTTGCAGACACCCCTTTCCCTCTGAATAATATACCACGGGTCAGACTCTATTTAACGGTCAACCTACTGAAGAGTTCGAATTCATCAACGCTTCTGGCCAGCCTCTCGAACCCTGTAGCAGGGGGAGTGGCCCGTAGTGTGCCTGTGGCTCAAGGTTCCGAAGTTGAGGTATCCATTGCCGAGAAAGCTCTCCGCGAGACTGACAACTCTGTGGAGACAATTAATGGCTATGAGACATGGGCAAAGGCTGTAGAGAGAATACGGTGGGTAATGAATACACTTGGTTCCATTGCGGAGGTATGATTAAGTATTACCTGAATTGTTCCTACCTTTTCCTAACTCGGCTTTTCCGTTTATAGCTCCACCCCTATGCGAAAATCGCGTACAGCATAATTTCAGTCATCCCTGAGGTAGATCTGTCTGCTTCACTGTAAGATTAAGATGCTCACATTTCGCCAGATGTTTTTGAAACAAGTTGGCCTCGACATGAAAATCAAAGACCTACTCGAGGCCATTCATGATGCGTTTGATTTTGCGCAGGAAGCCAATCTTCTGCGGAACATCGAGCCAAAGTCCAAGCAAGCGGGTATTCTTATCCTCATGTTCGGCCATGTCGGGAATTGTTGCGACTTTATCCAGTCTTATGCTCGGGACAGCAAGTTTTGTAAGTCGTCATC
>Ga0307517_10009658_pt1 | contig 13643 bp, 9 predicted proteins | sample 23_EM_MG_FD_194515 | JGI IMG/M metagenome (GOLD analysis project Ga0307517, IMG submission 194515) | Populus trichocarpa ectomycorrhiza microbial communities from riparian zone in the Pacific Northwest, United States - 23_EM | ecosystem: Host-associated > Plants > Roots > Unclassified | place...
CACTATGCATTATTCTATAAAGTCAATTTAATTTCATCTCTCGGGAAAAAAAAAAGAGTTGCTCATTCCTTTCCCCATGATTCGATATTTGTAAATTTCAGGCTTGTTAAAATATCCATAAACAGCGCACTTTACTGAAATTTGCCATTTTGTCTACTCTTTCTTTCTTCTTTATCCTGGTTAAACTTTACAGTTCAAGTGTCTGGTCATTACATGTGTGAATTCCAGTATTTGCTCCCACACTGCCTTCAGTGGCCATGGATATTGCAATTTAGTTTAAGAATCTCTTTAAAAATTTGAACTCAGTGGGACATGAAATCGTGAATCGGCTTACATGCATGGTTGTATAGGTATTCTTCTTTTTTTTTTCTGAACATATAGTACTTTCCAGGTTTGTGAAAAGAAAAGAGAATGCCTAGCATCTAGAATATAACGCATTTTCTGTTAAAAGTAGGTTTATGAAAAATATATTTTTTAAAAAAACATGTTTAGTTAAAATTAGTGAGATAAATTTTTATAAATAAATAAAAAGTGAAAAATAAATTATTTTAACTTTTATAAAATTAAAATTTAAAATGTAATTATATGTAGGGTTTGATATAAAAAATAGAATCTATTTATCTAACAAAATTGTTTTGTTTTTTCAACACCCCACAACACAAACAAAACACTAACCACAAAAAGGAACGGTGGTGATCACTTTCCTAAGCATTGATAGTAACACCCCACAGCATCCAGTTAAAGAGGTCAGCCCATCTCAGCCTATAATCAGACTGCACACTTGGTTTCTTCCTGCCTCCATTGAACGTCCATATCCCTCTGAATGTTGCCATCCCGTAATACAACCTACCGGTTGATGTACGAAAGCTATCGGTTAACGTGAAAACGACACAGGAGGCGGCCGAAAGGGCCCACAAGACACTCATAAGCCGGCGATTTAAGGTTGTGCATATGCCGTCGGTGGTCGGAAGAGGAGCCAAAATGGTCGAGGCAAGGATTGTAGCAGTGGTTGAGCCTAGCAGTGCCACCACCGAGGACTGCGTTGATTAGATGCAGGTAAGGAGATTCATCAGGAAGTTTTATTCTTTCAAGTTAACATAATTGGAGATTATTTATTATTTTTAAAAATACTCACTATTATTATTAACAAAACTAATTATTTATCATGATGTAAGCTTAAACATTCACCAATATAAAAGGTTTTTTTTTTAAAAAAAAATGAAAGATTATTAGTATTAAACATTAAATTTGAAAAAACAATGCGTATTTCAGATTCGATATCAAAATCAAGTATATTAAATAATATTAAAATTTGAATCATGTTAGTAATTCTTATGAATATTCATGTTTAACTAAACACCATTGACTCGTTCAAATTAATAGGATAAAACCAGACGAATTGTACATAAAAAATAAGTTTTAGATTTTTTTTCTCAAATTCAAAATAATATGGTAAGTACTCTCCTATATTTTGACTTGTAAAACCTAACAAGGAAAAGAAATTGCAGAGAATTCTTCATGTAATATAGAAGAACAAGGTGAAAGCTTTCTGGATTAAGTTCATGCTTGTTTTGATCTCTCATCAGCTGAATCTGCAATTAAGCAGATGGAATTTTTTTATTCAAGTTCCTAGAGTCTTGTCACCTTTTTTCAGTTTCTTCACTGGGTCATGTTTGCCCCAAACAAATGTTTTCCCTCCATCTTCGTCAATATAATAGTGTGCCCTAAAAAATAATCACCAAAAAAAAGAGTAAATCAGTATAAAAAATAATACGTTAATTCTTTTTGCTCAATATTGATGAAAAAACAGCATGCATATATTGGAGAAAAAAAACCTGGAAGAGAGTTCAAATGTTTTCGAATGCTTCACGCCAATAAGAAGAGTCATTGTCGACTATGAGGGCATAGCTATCTGACCCGGTGGATCAACCCGAGACATAAATTAGCTAGGGTTTTAACCAGGTGTATTTCATTTAAAACTCAAGCTTATAATTACCCTGGAGAAAACCATTCAATCCACTTAGCACAATGAGAGTACAAGACTGTGAGGAAAAGAAAAATAGAAGTGTTTGCATTTCAATGTAGATTCGCAAAGTTAAATTACTATTTTATTCTTGGAGAGAGAACTCATTCAACTTGATTTTAGGGGTAGGAAGGATATTTTTTTTCTTTTTAATGGAATATAAGTTTACGAGATTTATCTAAATTTACGATATTCATCCAGGTTTACTTTGTATTTTTTTTTTTAATTTTTTTATCCTTTAATATTTTGTTATTATTTTATTTCACTTTATAGGATTTTTCCGTCAATTTGAAAGGGTTTTTTAAATAATTTCTTTTTATTAAATTAAGTTAATTGATTTCATCCTCCTAACATTTTACTAGTCGAGTGTTTAGCATATTGGTTGAACTCAGAGTCTAGAATTTAACGGATTATAGGGTTGGGAGATTAACTCGGGTTTACGAGGTTTACTCGGGCTTACTTGGTTTTTTTCTCTTTTTTTGAAGCTTTTTTTTTTCAGTTTCATCTTGCATCATTTTGTTATTTTTTTTTAATTTGTTTTCTATTGAATTTTTAAATCATTTTAAAAATAACATAGGTTACCTCGGATTTTTTTTGTTTTTATAAAATTTAGCTTTTTCAAAAAGAATTTTATTTCTAAATTAATTGATTTCATCCTCCAAAATTTAATTATTTAGGTGTTAAGCTTCTGAGTTGAGTTCGGGTCTAGAATTTAACGAATTGCAGGTTTAAGAGTTTAATCATAGTTTATAAGATTCATCTTTTTTTTCATACTTTTTTTCTCTTTTTTTTAAGTTCATTTTTTTCTGATCTCATCCTCCAACATTTTTTTTTTCATTTTCTATGGGATTTATCTGTCATTTTGAAAATAAAACGGGTTGTCTCGGGTTTTTTTTAGCCTTTGTTAAATTTATCTTTTTTGAAAGGAATTTTATGTTTTAATTAAATTAAATTTATTGATTTCATCATCTGACATTTAATTGTTCAAGTATTGAGCTTTTTAGTTGAGTCCAGGTCTAGAATTTAACAGATTGTAGGTTTGAGAGATTAACTCAAGTTTACAGGGTTCTTCCGAGTTTACTTGGTTTTTTTCTTCTTTTTTAAGCTAATTTCTTATTTTTGTTTTCATCCACCAACATTTTTTTATTTTTCTTATTCGCTTTCTATGGGATGTTTTTGTCATTTTGAAAGTAACAAGGGTTAAATTGGATTATTTTTTTCAACCTTTGTTAAATCTAGCTTTTTTAAAAAAATTATTTTTTAATTAAATTAAATTAATGGTGTAAGTGCAAGCATAAAATGTTCGTTTCATAGTGTTTTTTTTTTCTTGTTTTATAGGTCACTGCTTTGATAGCAAGTACAACCTCTTTTAATTACTAAATTTTTAGATTTTTATTCATTTTAAAATGTTGATATCACATGAATTATTTTTTTATATTGAAAAAAATTAACCAGACCAAGAAGACATCTATCTAGTATTAAACTAAACTACAATGTACGAAACATTAAGGGAAGAACAAGATAAGAAAAAAGAAGAGGTATCCACCACTTTGGAAGCCATTGCACTTGGCGAGTGTTCCGCCAAGCGGTTTAAACCATAGCCAAATCAAGCCGTAGTTGGAATCGAAACTTGGCAAAGAAAAACTTTGGAGAGAAAATCTTACTGATTTTTTGAGTGGTAACAGAGCTTGCTGCTATCTGTTTATATAGAACTCTAAACCTCACTCGAACATGAAAAAGACAAGCACTATATAGGAAACCAGGTACCTTAACTAAATACATCGGAAAACACAAGTCCTGAATTAGCATAGTTTAACGTAATGTAAAAGAGAAAAGGAAAAAAAAAATCCCAATCCTTCTCTCGGAGGGAAGCAACAGGGACAAAACACTTGCTGCAAGCGTTAATCATCTTCCTAAGCACCACTGCTTCCTAGTAGTTAATATACCACATGATATGTGAGGAGCGAAGGAAAGTGATTCGTCTTGGTATGCCAGCTTCGATTTCTTCCTGCCTCGGTTGAAGGGGCCAAGAGAGCATTTCTTGTGTCGTATGGAAACAGGAGTTAGAAAGCTATATATTCAAATAAACATACAACGAACATCAGCAGATGCAAGAAAGCTACTAACAATAGCTGCATTTTGTTTTCTTTTTTGGATTCATTTGAAATAACCAGTTCATGGCTCTCTACAATTTTCTCAATACATTCACAGAATTACAAGCATTTTGCTATAGGGTGACATTGGCAGACCTGTAGAAACAAAACTATCCCCATAAATTTGCTAAAAATGGGCTGATATTATAGGGTTGGCTATATAGTTGTGACATCTATGTACAGTAAAATGAACTGGCCGAAAACAAATTTCAAAGAATCATGAACCAGATGTTGAAACTAATGAGTAAGCCCATTCTGCCCTCCTTGTTTTCGGGACGTGGATTGGGATGGATCATCATCTCTGGTGCCACAAAGTTCACAGGAACTCTGTGAGCACCAGTTATCCGGGACACTCAAGAAGTGCGCAGTCATGAACTTTCTGAACCTCTTTTTGTACTCTATAGGAGATATAACAGTTGGCAACAGATTTTTAGGAACAAGGGAAGACTTCACCCATGTTTCCAGCTGCTTGTCCCAGGTATACTGCCTGAGATAATCAATAATCCCACACACAAGCACTCGTCGCTGGGTGTCTACTCCGACCAGTAAAGAATAATCCATTACATTGATTGACTGCAAAAACAAACAAGAAATGTGTCAGACAGCATATCCTATAGAGCATTTTGAAAAATTAACATGAAAAATAACATTAAGATTTGTAATTATCAGCACAAATAGTAATTATGAATTGTAATAAAAAAAAACAGAGAATCAAGAGCTAGCTAAAAACATTTAGCATATTGATCAAAGCGAAGAGTAAGGGTGCACTGCAGGCCAAGCAATACAAAGAGGGCAGGAGGGACCACAAGCAGCGCTGCTTCTATATTAGTAAGTATCTGGCTTGTACATCAACTTCCTATTATCTAGAAAATTTAAATAATGATCCAGAAATTAAATCAGATTGAAGATATCTGGTTATGGCTATCTGTTTAATTAGTAGAGAGAATTGATGTCAAGACTCACGTTAAGAAAAGTTGTGTCATTCCAAACAGCCCGTTCCAGGAGACGCTTTGCTGTATTACTGACATACAGTGGAGAGGAATTCATGTCATCAACAAAGTTTTGATCCAAAAGAACATCTCCTGAACCATCAGCTGCTGAATTGTATCTAGCATGTAAAGCTCCCTTAAGATCATACTGGCGAGTAATGTTTCGACCAAAGGTAAGATTCTCCATGACCATTAGATCATGCTTGATCTCTTTCCCGCTTTTTGTCTGTCTAAGGATCACCTGAAAAATTGCATAGAAATAATTGAGTTTTTGAAGAACAAAGCTAAAAGGATAAAAAGTTATGAAATCAAGAAACCAAACCTGATAAATCCCCAGAACTTTTGCAAGGCAAGTTTGGTTTCCTAACTCAAATGACTCGTTCATGTATTTGAAATAATGTGGAGCAAACTTCACAAATGACTCAAATTCTGTCTTCTTGATTTCCTTTATAATAAATCTGTCATCAAGTGTCTTTGCAAAAAAGGATTTGCTCTTTCCACCTTTTGCATCCCAATTCTTACAACGACTTAAGGAAGCGATATAATCAAGTTCAGATGGACAGCATCGATTCCGAAGATCATGGAACTGCTTAGCGTATAGACAAATTACTGAGTATTTACCCTTTCCAAGTGATTTTGACCGCCCAAAAGCGACTTCAGGGCTAAGATTTTCTGGACGAACAAGTGATTCCAACAAATTCAGCCCATCAAAGCTGGACAAGCGCGACTCGTCCGAAGAAATGTTTAGCATAGAATGGACAGAATCTGAATCAGAACCATTAGAGGACCAATGTGGGGAGATCATTGTAGGAATTCGAGTCAGTATGTCTAAACTATCAGTTGATTTAAAAGACATGCCACCCTCTTTCCTATCATCCTCATTGTAAAGCTCTGTTGAAATAGGTTGACCTTTCAAAAATGCCAGTGCACAGGCAATTATGCTAGAGAGTTCATCATCATAATCTTTCACCATATAATTATCAGTTCCAAGAGGGATGTGCAGCCTCTGGCATTCCTTGGTGATTAGCTGATGGGCTGCAGACATGTGTTCCTGAATATTGCTACTGATAGACTGAAATTTTGGCATGAAACCTCTCTGAAGATCCTTCATGTAGATCTGTCGGATTTCTGGAAATGGCATCCAGAACCATCCATTTGAGTTCTCTAAGCTGGATGCCAAAGAACGTGCAGACGTACCCTTTTTAATTGAATCAGAATCAACAAAAGAATCACTGCTCCCTATACTTGTAGTAATTGGAATGGTTCTTTCAACTTGTACATCAGATAAATAGTCTGCTTGGCAATTTCCATCATCAGAATGCTGGTGGGCAGAGCCACTAGGTTTCACAGATAGTTCTTGGTTGATAAATCTGTTCTGGCTCAGACCACTCACTCTTGACCTCTCAATATCCTCAGCCACAGCAGATGAGGTGTAAAGATTATCCTGCTTCCTAAATTCATGAACATGATCATCAACTGGAATTTCTTTGATTGAAAATTCACTTGCCTCGACAGTTGTACTGAGCATGTCCCTTAAATTGCCACTGTTGTCAGAAACTTCATCACTGCTTCCCAAAGTATTATCATTCCACTGGATTTTTCCATCAGCAGTGTCAGTCATCTGCGACTCAAACTGTTCCTGCAATTCTTTCTTACTGGCACCGGTTACTAACATCAAAGTATCAGGCAAGAGCAATGAATGCAGGCGTCTTTCCCAAATGCATGATTCAAGAAGAAGCTCCCATGATAACTGATTCAAACTAAGAAGCTTGTAAACAGCCTCATCACCATTCTTAGCAACTGCATTCTGAATGTTTAACTGATTTTGTTTACAACAGTGCAACCATGGGAAAAAGGAAACACTTAGCAACCATGAACTGAAACAAAGCACTTAATGAAATACACAAGTATAGGTATGACATGAAATTATGGAAACCGCCATGTCATGTCATTGCAATAAGAGTTCCTTGTAAAATTGCAACTAATATACACACGCGTGCATGAACCTAGGAAGAGGTAAATGACAAAATACGTACAAAAACTAACCTCAAACTCAGAACTCTCCTGCTTCAACATATCTTCAATATCAGAGAATTCTTTCAATGAACCTTGAAGGTTCAGAACTGACCCTGCAAATCGAGATCTTAAATTCTTCAACGCCTCACCAACCCCATTGAAGATCAGCATCCCTTTTGAATAAACCTTGAAAAAACAACAGAAAAATCAATTCCACCTCACAGTAATTCAAGATATCCTAAAAGAGAGTTGGAAGACAAATATCTTCCAACATTTGTAGAGAAACATCAACGCATCATCAAACATCAAAAAGAAGATAGGATCAGAGGGACACATACAGCATGGAATTCTTTCTTGAGGCCATCAAGTCTGATTGAATGATAGAACTCCAGCTTCTGGGGTGGGAGAGACACATTATAGGTTGTCACTGGAGAGTATTTAAACATTGCTGCCATTGGACCCAATCTGCAAAATACATGTATACCATGAATGATAAAGCACAAAAAGTAAATATAAGATTTCGCACGGATGTAGAGAATGGAAATGCAGACACCAGTTAATTAACTTAATCTACATCGAAGTTTCTCAAAAAGTAAACATGGTCCCTTACAGCAAAAATCTGACCAAAATATTCCAGAAAAATCCTAGAGCATCCATCTTCTGGCTAGGTAAGAAATGTGAGCTCAAGGCCAGGGAATTCCTCTCTGGACACATTTTATCACTTTTTCATGAAAATAGAGATTATTTGCACAATCTTACTCAATACAACAAATTCAATAATTTAAAGAGGACCGGATTTTATATCCCATACCCAAAGAAGTAGAGGAAGTCTCTCTCAAGCGAATGGCCACAGCTGAACAAGCTACCAGATGAAAATTGGTGAGAAAAGCTTATCTCCAAGAATTTTCCGAAAGACAGACTACGCGCAGCAGTTGAAATCAAGACTCGTTTAGTAGATTTTGGTAATCTGCTTTCATGTTTACATTTACCACAGCGAATCCACATCCAAAGTTTTCCTTCACCTTCTCCAGGCAAAGTCTTGAAAAGCCTTTTAACTCGTATTGTCAACTGCTTATTATGATGAGCATAATAGTAAAAGTGAGCCTCAGGCAACTCACCGCAAGTGTTGCACTGGCTTCTCTGCAAAATGCAGCAGTTTTTCTATCAATGCAAACTTCTAAACATTGCAATCTAAATCTAGAAAACAGTTGAGGACCAATTACATTGTACCATGCTGTAGACATGATGGATACTTAGGTCAGTGAAGCAAAAGGATAAACCTAATTCTAAAAAGATAACAAAAGCCCTTCAATAAGAAATATTTCCCATAAGGTATGGCCAATCTAGAACTACATCCAGATGATAACAACATAAAATATAATATTCCCTGATAAATGGAGATTTGAAATAACCTGATTGAGTAAATTATCCCGAAGAAACTTTCCAAGGGGAACATCAAAATTCCTGTAGAACATTATATGAGAAAAATGGCTTTGCTCACATATAATCCCTCTCAAGGCATTCCGTCTAGACATCAAAACCAAAATACTCTGAGAATCCAACACTGCATTGGCATCACCCTTACTTTGGATTTGATCTTCTTTATTTCCAACATCATTTCCGCTGTCCAGAGTGGCTACAGAGTAAGGTGACAAAGATTGAGGTTGTCCATCATTGGCAGACTTCTCTTCATCAGAATCCTTTTTACCTTCCATATCACTAGGGTCAAAAGCTTCCAAAGTTTTTAAAACTGGAACCTCTTCCATGATTTGACCATTAGTTTCTTGTCCATTGAAGCCAAAGTAATTAGACAAGGACCGATAAGGAGGAGAGGAGACAAGAGGAAAGCTGTCCCCCATAACTTTCTTCAGAGAGGCTGAAAGAGAGGAAAATCCAGAAAAAACTGCAGGATCATATCCCTCTAATCCTATGTTTATATTGTGGGAACCTTCTTCATGAAATCCATTAGAAATGGGAATATCAATGATAGATGAACCACTTTCAGTTGTAGACTCCTCAACACAAGGAATCCTAGTTTCTAAAGCAGAAGAGTGTTGATCTATTGATGAGGTATTAACTACTCCACCAAATATTTCTGAAGAGAACATTGCCTTCCAATCAACAAGAAACGATGTCTCAAGAATCAAGTGATATGCCATGATTACAGCAAATTGGACCACATATTTAACCCTCTTCAACTCATCACTATGACTTCCTTTCAACAAAATCTGCACAATTATATTGTACAGGTAATTATGGTTGCTTTACATTGAAAGGAAGAACAGAAAATATTCTGAGTGGTAATGATCAAATTTTCAGCAGCCTCTTAAATACAGAAGAGAAACATATATCATCCAGGATAGAAAGCAATAAAGCACTTGATTAGCTGCATAAAATATAGCATACACGTGTAAAGAGAAACTTCTCTTTCCGCAGCAAAGAATGCAATGTTGCACTAGAAAAATGTGATTATATTTAAAGTACCATGCCGCTATTGACTTCCAAGTTTTACTGATGCATCACCAGTTTACCACATAAAATTTCGTGTACAAAACTAAACACAAATAACTTTAATAACTTATGTTTAAACTTAGATAGCTTCCATGATTAGGTCGAACTCTTAAGACTTGAGAATAGATAGCGTTCAGAGTTGATCAGAGAAAACCATTATATAATGCCTGCAAGATAATATATAACTGCAAAGCCAACATTCACATATCATTATGACCATGTCAGAAAGGTCAGGTGAAAGATTTCAATTGACCAGCCAGGTCTACAAGAGCACATACATGTTCATGTATCTGAGAAAGAAGGAGAAAGCAACTGAGGGTTCATTTACGTGCAGACACTCCTGGTGCTAAAAAAGTGATGCATGTGTGCACACTCCACAACAGAGAATTAGGGGGGAAAGTAAATAAGAAGCGAAGGATTATAGACTCACTGTACATCCCAGACATGTTGGACAGCCCTCGATGAACATCAATGTCTTCCTTGGCTTCTTTCCTCCTTCGCATACCGCAACATGTTCCTCAACAAATCTCTCAATATGAAAGGAATCACATTGCTTTAACTTCTGATTCATTAAAGCATCAGATAATAAAATTGGCGAACCAGTACAGCGAGCAATTCTTTCTAGTCGATGGAGCTTCATGTCATAGACCAGTGTCATTCCTTTTGCTAGGATGCACTCTTGGACATCACGAGAAACAGATTTTTCTACTAAAACTACATTTGGATGGCACATTTCTATGGTCTCAATGAGAGCCCTCAGATTATCCTTTTCCTGTTTATGAGAAAATGATCAAAACAAATAGGAGCATATATATGTGATTAAAACAAATAGGAGTATAGATATGGACAAAGTACCTGCTCCATTGATTTAAACGATGACAATCCACTTGAAGACTGACCAAGCACACCTTGGATCAGCAACAACCTGGGGTTCTTGTACTTAGTGGGCATGTGCTTGTGAGCAGCACGCTTTTTAAAGACCAAGCCTTTCACTACTTCACTGCAAGAAAATACAAACAAAAATGAAAAAACTTACTCAAGGATTGGAAGGTGTATAAAAGTTAACGCTACTCTGCTGACTGGCATGAATAGGTACAATAAGTAGAAGAAACTATATGAGGCTGAGGCATTAAAAATGCACAAAAATAATAAACTTTAATATATCAAAGAGATATCACCTTTCACTACGAGAACCAGTTGCAATGCATTTCACTTTCACATAGCCATCTGGATCCATTGCTTTCCGATCTATTGCTTCAGGCTTCAAAAACGAAGCAGCTTCCCATGATAAATAAGTAACAATATCCACCCAACTTTCACCATCTCTCATCAGAGAGGCAACACCTGCAGTTTTAAGAAGTTGACTCACGACAGCCTTGAATTTCACGTTAACTACTTCGTCCATTGCCTTTTGTTTTTCTTCTTTGAACTTGAAGCTCCGACTGCCTTCATCCCTCGAGTAACTCAAAGAACTAGGTTTACCCCATTCTGTTCCGTCACCACACTCATCGTCGTCGTCATCGATAAAAGCCACACTGCCATCCAAATCATCCTCTGGATCTTCTGCTTCAGGAGGCTCCCAAACCTGCGCATCTACTTCATCATCACTGATTTGAGAAACATCACTTCCTTCGTTTGAAGATCCAACACATTTCTCAAAAGCATTATCTTTTGCTTCTTGACCGTGAAGAAGTTCCACAATTTCTACATCTCTCACTGTCTCTCTATCAGTTCCGTTATGACTATCCTTCAAGTTGTTTTCTGTCGCTTTAAGTAATCCATCCACTCTATTTAAAGGAGCTTCCAATCTTGAGTTGTGCAGTTGGTCATTCATCCCATAACTGAGATCCTTCTGAGCACTGCGTGCTGCTTCTTCCTCTTGATGAGCCCTAATAAAAGTCAGAAGATAAATCGTTTTTAATAACAACCATCTAGTAGCATGTAACTGCACTACATTTCAAAGATGTGATACATACCAGTCATGCGAGTTTACATCGACATAAAGATCGCCTAAACAAACAGATAATAAAAGGAAAAAAAGCATAAGAATCATAGAACAAGATGCAAGTGTATCACAAAAATAATTAGGATGAATGACAATGAGAGGCAGAAATTTACTGCAGCTAGACATAAATCTATCACTGCTAGGCAACGTAGTAGCTGGACTGATCAGTGGTAATATAGAATGACTCGAACCATCACGGTTCATCAAATCTGGTTCCTGCTTTTCCTGACAAAGTCGGCAAGACCAAATGGGCTCTTCACCATTTAGTTTTAAACAACCTCCATTCTCTAGTTTCTTCTTTTCATCCTTCAACTTAGTCCGATCAGCACCACAATAATGACACATGCTACACATCCAAATCCAAAAAGAGTAAAACGGCTTAGTCTATTTCAAATAGTGTACACCCTCGATCACCTTATAGGTTCAATCACAAAATTAACTAATTCAAAGTAAGTAATTATTTTCCTGGGATAGAAGACACTTTAAAATATTAAAGCAGTAGTTCAAACAAAAACGTGAATTGAAAAAAGAAAAGAAAGAAAGGAAAAACAAGAAAGAAACACATAAATGATGTTTCCTCGTCTTCAACTAAAAACTAACGAATTTCAGATCTCTTCTACCCAAGATAAAAAAAAACAAACTCTCGTAGAAAACCTAAAAAATAATGATTTACTCCACCAAATCTCAAATTTATGAGAAAAACTTCTCATCTAACATGAACATGAACCAAAAGGTTGCGTACAACAGGGTGTACAGACTCAAAATCTTCATCAGGGGCCTTGGAGGGGAAAATTAGAAGGGAAAAGGAAAACACATTGTTAGGGTGAACCCAAATTCTATACCAAATGAAAAGGCAGAAATATCCTTTAAATCAAGCAGTCCCAAGTGAAGTTCTTGCTACATGATGTTTTCTTTACAATTGCCAGAAACTGTAGAGGAAACATTTGAAAATATTTTAAAAAAAATAATTCAAAGTTCTGCACTAACAGTATAATAAAACCAAGATTCAAAAGAGGTTCCTCAGAAACTGAAGTATAACTCCAAAACCAGAAACTTGATCAGAAACAAGTTCAAGATTGAAATGAGAAAATAAAGGATCCAATTAGTACTCGTTAAAACACCAATCCTGGAAAACTAAACAAAATCAGCAAAAAGACAGAAAACATTACTCATATCTTGAAATCCACCAACACTACCAAGAAAACTAATCAAAAAGGTCTGAAGAAAACACACCAAGTTTGAATGCCAAATTTTAAAAAAGCAATTCCCCACAATACTTACAAAGTAAGAAAATTGATCTACGAATTGAATATAATCTCCAAACCAGTACTCAAAACCCGAAATGGCAACTAAATAATACCTTTAAAGGACCATTATCCATTACAGAATCGAGATTTCAGAGGCAAGTAACCGTTTTTTAGTCTTGTAAACCAGTCAAAACAAAACCAAATAAGAAATACCATCAAGAATGAAATAAAAAAAGCAAAGAACATGACTTACTGTTAAAGAAACCAAAAGGGTACAGTGATATGGTTATTGTTTCTTGTTTCAATGATCAAGTTTCAATCTTTATAAGCAAAAACACTAAACTGAACTAAAAACTTCCACAACGTTTGAAGGCAAAATCTGTAAGTTCTTTTTCAGTAAAGAAGAAAGAAAAGAATTGTTGTGAAGTCCACATCCAAAATAGAGAGGGGTCACAAGAGGGGAGAATGGAGGAGGAGAAATAAGGGCAGCAGCAGAGAAGAAAATGGAAGGAAGGTATTTAAAGTGGGTCCCCGTGGTGGTATGAACAGAGTCAGTTTTTTTTTCTTTTCTTTTTTGGATATTTTTATTTTTATTTATTTTATTACAGTATTGTTTTTGAGGTAGATTTGTCTGAAGAATTAAGGCTTTGGACAAGGCTAGATATTCTGAATCTTGTAAGAAACATGAAGATAGTTAAC
>Ga0307517_10009660_pt1 | contig 13643 bp, 6 predicted proteins | sample 23_EM_MG_FD_194515 | JGI IMG/M metagenome (GOLD analysis project Ga0307517, IMG submission 194515) | Populus trichocarpa ectomycorrhiza microbial communities from riparian zone in the Pacific Northwest, United States - 23_EM | ecosystem: Host-associated > Plants > Roots > Unclassified | place...
TAAATTATATTTGTTTGTCATTGTGTTTGTATTGCATAATTTATAATTAATTTATCTTGAATTTGAATTATGTTTGTTATATATATATATATATGAACAGTACAACCCTGAAACGGCACGCCGAAACACTCCGAAACTGAAACATTCCATTCCAATTGAAAAAACAAAACACCTATCAAAACGGAATTGACAACCTTGGCTTTTATAGTATCCAAGGCCATGAAAGGTAGGTCCTCAGAACTTACGAACTGGCCTTCTTCTGTTATTGTGACGCCTCTTGGGTTTGCCAATTCCTGTAATAATGCTCGGTGACTTCTTTCCACGTCTGCCAAAGAATAAGAGATTTAAAACTATCGTATAATAATTCTGATGTCAATTTGGCCTATACAAAAACTGCTGATCACTACTTGCGTTACCTCTTTCTTTTCTTCTTTTATGTCTTAGGAAGACAATGCAAGATCCTATGACAATTGCAAGCACCGTTATAGGAATAAAGACAACACATGCAACCTTCCGCCCCGCCTTCCATTTTCTTCCTGTTTTCCATAGATAAAAACTGTATGTAGTTCCAATTGCCCTCAAACGACATTTAATCTTCAAAAGTACACAGTAGAAATACCATGCTCACTTACAGAAATTTATGACAGACGTAATTCTCTTTTACAGTTTACTAGCTTGCTCCAAGTAAAAATTCTGTTTACTTACCTCTAGAAGTTGGGGACGACAAGTGCTTTGAGACATTGTAGAATTGGTACAACTCAAATCTCACATTACAATTCCTACTAAGAACCATTCCACCTTTCCGTGAAGAACAGCATCCTTCCAAATCAGTTATAGCAGACTTCAAGCATTTCAAACACTCGTGTGGTCTGATATCCCTAGTGCACTGTACATGAGCAAATATGGTTTTGCTCCTGGAAAAGTTGATTTTCCCAGTTGCAAACATGTTGAAAGGATTGAAAGCGGCCTCATTTGACAGGTTAGTCATCAAGTACTTCGAAAATTTTAAAAAATGAACCTGATCTGATTCAGATTTCTCCTTAGAATCACGGTCTAGATACTTCCCTGCATAGACAGACAAGGAAGTCATATTCTGAAATGAGTAGTGAACTTGGCAAAGTTCATACCATATGATTGCTTCTCCGCGACTTATGCAATCATTAAAGATTTGCTTGCTTGCTTTCTCCACACAAGTCCGACAAGCACTTGAGTTGACATCACCTCTGCAAAGTGCTTGGCCGTAGACCTTGGCAGAGGCTTCTCCAAAAAAGGTGTAGTTAAAGCCTGTTAATGAAGTGATGGAAGGCAATCTCTTTAGGACAATCTTGAGGTTGTTCTCAAATGCACTGTTGCGAGTGTAGTTCAATGCATTATTGCAGCAAAATGTTTTAAGATGGACGTCTGGACCAGTCTGGGTAGAGAGAACTGTAAACGGCATGATAAATAAAAACATGACTAAACGTGCATCTGAGCTTGTCATCCTGAACATTTTGAGCACGTTTACGAAATCTAGCCCAAAAAAGGGGCTGGGATTAAGACGAGTCAAAAATTGCAAGTGCATTTCATTGTCGAGAGCAGCCTCTAGTCACTAGCTTTAATTTGGTTAGAGTGTTGAAAATTACAAAGAAAGTTCCGAGCAGTAGCAAAGAAATTGGCTTAAAACTATGAGCAATGGGACCGTAAAAGTTGCACTGATGGTGGGAAAAGACAATAACTGGAATAATCACTCAGAATACCTTTCGCCTTATTAATTGAAAATTTGCATGCCTGACCCTTGACCAAGAATAAATTATTACACAACCAAAAACTCTTAAATATGGTCTATCTTTAATCCTGTTTAGTATGGCTTAAAATGCTATTTTCTAAGTTCAAATACAGGGGGTAGTATTGCTTGTACTGCTACATTCTAAGTTCCATAGATGGGGCCTTTTCCCAGATCCAGTTGAGTGTGGTACTATTGCTTCTGTATCGGCCAATTACCCCTGGCCATATCGCGAGAATTCATCCGAACAGCATGAATCAGCCAACAATGAATCTATCAACAATAGCTCATTTCCTTCGTTCCATAATGGCCATGCCTGATTCATCATTTGGAGGTGTAATTAATTAGTAAAACATTGAGATTGCAGTATCATAATAAGATAAGAGATTTATGTGTATTTACGCCTGTTAGACTTACATAAGCTAGGAGGCTGGAAGCACGTTTTGACTGAATCCAGAATTCTTTTTTCCAGTTATGATCTAAGTAGAAGAACTCCAAAACTAAAAACATCAGATTTGATGGAGTAAAGTCCTTCCATAGCATACTCTGGTGCCATGTATCCACTTTTCCACAGAAGGAAAAAAAGAAATATTCAAGAATGACAAATAATATGTGAAAACAATAAACATAAATATTAACCCAGCAGCTAATTTGTGAGTCTGGACAGAGAGGTGGTCCATAGAATTTTGAGAAAAAATAATTATGGACCACCCTTTCATTACACTTTCTGACATTATTTTCAAGGGAAATTACGGTTCAGGTACAAACAATTAACTAATTTAACAAGTGAGATTTCACTTACTATGTTCCAACTATCCTAGCAGTATTGGCTTCGACTTCACTGCCTGCAAACATCCTTGCCATTCCGAAGTCAGAAATTTTGGGGTTCATATCATTGTCCAACAACACATTGCTAGCTTTCAGGTCTCGATGAATGATTCTAAGCCTAGAATCCTCATGTAGATACAGAGTTCCTTTTGCAATTCCATTTATAATACCAATTCGTGTTTGCCAATTGAGCTGTGCACGTTTCTTAGGATCTACAATTAAATCGAAATCCGTGGAAATGAAGTTCGAAACTAATATTCAGTAATTAAAAAAAAAAATAGCTACTTGTATCTGAAGATCCATGGACGGAAATTTGTGACGAAAACATTAAAGAAAACTAACCAAAAAGGAAAACATCGAGGCTGCTGTTAGGCATGAATTCATACACCAGAAGCTTTCCTCTCCGTCAACACAAAAACCATGCAGTTTAACAAGATTTTTATGCTGAAGTTTCATGATTAGCCGAACTTCATTCGTAAACTCGTTTATGCCTTGCTCAGACCAAGTTGAAAGTCTCTTTACTGCTACTTCCTTTCCATCACTCAGTATGCCCTTCAAAAATATAAATTAAGAGTCAATTAGTGAAACCCCTGTTTATTTCTTTTCTACAGTACCATGTACTGCAAACTCGAGCCTGCTGGACATCAACAAAACGCATTTTTTTTTACCTTGTAAACAGGGCCAAAACCACCTTTTCCAAGAAAATTTGAGTTAGAAAAGTTATTAGTAGCTTCGTATATGGATGCTAAATCCATAAATGAAGATTCCTGAACATTAAGACCATCCCTATGAAAACTTTGGATCTGGAAATCACAGTGGTTTGGGCGACCAATCCCAGGACCTATATCAAGTTGTCTAGTATTTTCTTTCTTCCCTGTATGACAAGATTCTTCATGTCAACTGGTGTTAAAAGGAAAACCAAAAAGGAAATGTTAGTGGTTTCTAGTAGAAGCGTTCTTACATTTTTCAATTCCATTTCTCTTCACGAGAAAGAAGCCTAAGATGACTACAACTAGAAGTGCTCCTGCAACTGTAAGGATGATAATCATCCATATTTCGGTTTCCTTCATTCAGGGAAAAGAAGTCATTGTTAGCTTGTAATGCTTCAAATCATAAACTCAAAAATACATCAGCAATTTTTGGTGAGGTAATTGATAGCATACATATACACTTGCCTTTTTCTGCAGAGTTGTTTCACCTTCATAGAAGGCGTATAACTCATACCTTAAGTAGCAACTGCGGCTAAGAACCCGCACTCCACGAGAAGCATAGCAGCAATTCCAAATATTTGCTAGGGCAACCCGAAGGCACGTGTTACAATCATCTGGGGATAAGTCTGTTGAACATTGCACCAAGGCATACAGTGTGTATGTATCGTTGAAGGGTACTTCTGTAGTAGCGTACATGTTTGCCGAAGCATTAGAAGCAGCCTGTTTAATGAGGTTATCCAAAGTTTCATTGACCACCGATCTGAACTGCACTGGATTTTTAACATCTTTTTTATTATATTGTGGAATGTTTCCTGAGACATCCAAGTGGTCTAAGAAATTTTGACTTGAGTAGCGCAATTGGCATAGTTCTTCCCATACAACTGCTTCCTTATCTCCTGGACAAAGCCGCGTGATAGTTTGTGATGCTACCTTTATGCAAGTACTGCATTCATCATGTGTTACATAGTTGAGGCACATATATTGAGCATAGATTCTGTCAAGTTCATTTCCAGTAGAGGTATTGTAAAGTTTTGAAACTGATGCATTTGAACGAAGAGAGGACATGAGGATCTGGAGATTGTTTTGGAATGGACTATTGGCTGAATAGCTAGAATTGTTTGAGCAACCTTTGTAGGGAGGATCAGCGCAAGCAAGATCAGGAAAGTTGGCAAGGGAAAAACACAGCAAAAGCAATTGAATGGATTTTGCAAAACTTGAAAACATTTTACCCATCTGTCTTTTGTGTACTTGGATACAAATTTAATGATCATGTATTTACAATTGTACTTTCTATCATACATTTAGAAAGCATTCAATGAGAGATTTCGAGATTTCTATACGAAAAAGCAAAGAAAAAAATAAAAAATAAAATATTTTTAAAATATAAAACCAAACAAGTTGCATAAGCCATCACAATAAAAGTTTCTACGGGCTAGGGGCACGGTTCCAATGGAATTGTGTGTGGAAAAAAATACAGAGAAAAGGGAATTGTTATGGTCAACAAATCTACGTTGGATGATTAATCGGTGAAAACTTCGGTTTGAGCTTAAAAGCATAAAAAAAAATATTTCTTGGCTCGAAACACAGACAAATGGAGACTTACCAGTGGGAGTAAAATAAATCCATGATCCCTTAAGTTTTGAGAATTGGTCATATTAGCCCCTTACTACCGGGGTACGGTCTCCAGGAAGGTCCTGTCTTTGTAAATATTAGCTAATAATGCTTGGCCCGAAACAACAATTGTAACCATTGTGCCACAAATTGAAGACAGGCAGATTCCTTAGTAAACAAAGCAATGACTTCTATCATTAACTTTTAAATAACAATTTTGGGTTTCGCTAGAAACTTTTGTTTTCCAAAGTCTTCCCAATCCAGGATTAGATGTCCATGCTGTATCATGCTGATAGCCGAGCCAACTGCGGCCAGTCTATGTAAGCATTTCAAAGCTGATATCCATTAAGTAGCCAGATCAGAATTGTTTTAGATTTTGTTCTGAATTTTTTATCGTTTCTTTTTGGAATTTAAGTTCCATGATATTTACAAACAATTTCTTTCACATATCTTTTGTTCGGATACAAGCTTAAAATGATGACCTCAATAACTGGGGAAGGTAGGTTACAGAAGGTTCCTTTTCTTTTTGTACAATTCTTCGTATATATGTTTGGTAATGTACGTGGAAGTGCTTTTGAAAAAGTAGGGTTGGGTTGAAAAAAACAGTGGTTTATAATGATTTTAATAACAAAATATCAAAAGTATTTAAAAAAAAAACATTGATTTTAGACTTTTTAAACCCAAAAACATTTTCAAAAGCACCCAAATGCATTACAAAGCACATTCCGAGAATTTATTTAAAAAATATTGATTTGTCTACTTTTCTCTTCCATAACACCTCTGGTTTTTTTCTTTCACTACTTCATATCATAGATGGAAATAAAGCTTCCACCTCGGCCTACGCCTAGGTAAATTGCAAGGCTCTATCCCGGTGGCCATCAAGGATCTAAGTTCTATTGGGTTTACATGATTACGTGATTCATCTTGAAAAATATATAAAAATTAATTAATAAAAATATTGGTATTCATTCTCAAAAATAAATGTCCGACCATCTTTTATGAAATTTTTAGTGAATATCAGTTACACATCCACTATAAATATTCATTGGCTAATAAAGAAGGTTCCTGATGATTGCATAGAAATGTTTCACATGTATGGTCCGTTTGAGAACAAGGTTGTATTGTGTTTTAAAAAAAATTAAATTATTTTTAAAAAAAAATTATATTTTTTAAAATTATTTTAATATATTTATGTTAAAAATAATTTTTTAAAAATAAAAAAAATTATTTTAATATATTTTTAAAAATAACATTTTAAACTATTATTGCTACCACAATCATTATTAAAAAAAACATAAAAACATGGTGCTTGTATTAACGTTTCTACTTGCAAAGGATCAGTTAGAAAATATAATAATTAATCATGAAAAATATTATATGTGTGGATGGTGGGTGTTACTGCGTTTTGACTTCGCGTAACTCCAAAAAAGTATACTAAGGTGTGTCAAAGAAAAAAGATAAAAAGTGTGGTGTAGTCTATGTGGTTGCTACCTAAACAGTCTGTAAAAGGTGGCAGTTCGTTTGGGCTTTGGCCTAAACGAGTTGTCTCTTTTATTTTTTTTTATTTCCTTTTCTCTTTTGTTTTTTTTTTATATCATCATTTGTTCTCCAAGTTTTTTAAACATATATATATTTAAAATACTTTAACCAACAAAATAGAGAAAATTTTTATTTTATAGATATTACCTTTTTTTTTTTTCTAGACTTGCATTAGAATGTTTTCATAGCTAGTCTACATGATAAACCAATGCTTTATGGTTATGATTGTGGATTTTATTAATTTTTCTTTATGAGATTTCTTCATGTAAATCTTTTTTGATATTTTTGGAGAAAAGTAGTCACGGGACCTGGAAAAAGAATCCTTAATTCTTTATAGACAGATAGTCATGGAGACCTATAGAATTTTAGTGAAGACATGTGGAGACATAGAGATTTTCATAGAAACATTGAGAAACACTATTGTCTTTTACTTGAAAATTTTAAAAGATAAAGATACAATTTTTAAAGTTAATTCGAGGATTATTTGACCTCATGTAGATCATCAAGTGTGAAGACTTCTTTCCTTTCATGCTTGAGTTTTGTTTATTTCTTCATAAACTAGTGAAAATAATCTCTAGTGATTAATTATTCTATCTTCTTTCTCAAGACATGACATTCCTCATTTTCTTCCTCATGTTTACGCCAATTTTCATAAAAAGAGGAAATTGCACAAATAATTTTCCTTTAACAGTAGCTAACACTTTAGTATGTGTGATGGTTGAATTGATGGTTAGGAGCTCGAGAAATGTCAAGCAATCATAAATATGACCTTTGGTGCTTTTTTTTACGCTCTAGTTGGAGACTGGTAATATCAAATAGACTTTACTTTGTAAAAAAAATTGGTGACTTTATATAATCATGCTAGTTTATTCTACTATAATATAATTTTCACTGTCTATTTTACACCAAATAGATTCTTGTTAAGGAGTACGTATAGGTTTTCCTACATTAAGTAGTTGTAAACTTCATTGATCAAGGTTTTAATGATAATTAGTTAGAGCAGATTTTCCACCATAAGTATTTTCTTATTAAATCTCTAAATATATACTCTTGTGTTTTTATCTTTTTGGCTAAGATGCTAAAGTTGAAGCGAGAGTTGAGCTTAACACAAAGGTTGTAAAGGTCAAGGATAAAACAAGGTTTAATATTATGATACTACACCCTAGCATAACCATGAAAAGTTGCAGGAAAGATTTTACACATGGTATCTATCACAAGGTCAATTTCTAATTAAAATCTCTAGCCCGATGCGATAGCCCAGCCTCATGCTAGACTTAGCCTTTCCTCAACTATTTATACTTGTGTTTACCTACAACTAAATGTCTCTCACACCTAAGAGGTTTTCCATACTCTCAGAAGTTGTAAGTAAGCAAAATCAAACAAGTAAAGAGGTAGCCAATTAGTACATAATATATATAGGAAAAATTCTCAACCTTTATTAATATCAAGAACAAATAAAATACACAAATCCATATGTGTGTTATGCACAAAACTTGCACGCTACATAAGGCTTTTCAACCTATTTATAGATAAGCATATAAAAGTTACAAAGCATAAAACTACCATCCCTACTTTTTAGGAAGTAGTGGGGCACTTTCTTCCCCATGTTTCCATGAACTTAGTGGGTGGTTTTGACTCAAGATCCTATGATCTAAGTTTTTTGAGGAACAATCTCAGTTATGCTCTCATGTTCAACAATCATGCCCTTATGATTTGGACACTCATTTTCTTTATAAAGCTATGACTGTAACCGCTATAATAACCAACTACACTTTTGTATAACTGTTAGTCTATGTTACCGAATCAACTATGTTTGTTGTTTGCCTTGTACTGTCCATCGTTCAAGTCTAAACTCACATCAGTCCACTCGTCGCATAGGTCAATGTTGTTGATTTCGCCACAACTGTTGAATTTGACATTGTCTCATGGACTGCCACTGCCTACTGTGTCTTTCCAGCAATGTTTTTATCAGCATATTCATGCTGAATTTTGACTCTGTTATAACATCACTCTTTTATGTCACAAGCTCTAGGATATTTCTAATATTTTATATATTCTCCATGGGATTTGTAAGGCCATCATAGTTATTCAAGCTGACATTTACAACGACATTTAATATAGAGAGATTAAAGTATATCACTTTGTGATAAAGTGAGGTGTCTCTAATTGGTGGAACTAGTGTTCATTCCTAAGAGCTGATCTCATCTTGTGTCTAGGATTTTTTAATCGAGGAGCATACAAGTGAGAGTTAGAGGAGGATTGATAGAGATAGTTATACTTGTGGTTTGGATCTATAGAGAAGTTCTCTTCATGGTGAGAAGAGCTCCTTAGAAGAGTAGGAGTATCATGCATACTTTACATGTCATGAAAAAGTGTTAAATGTAATAAAATTGTGTATTTAATTTCTTGTTGGTGGAACAAAAGAGTGTGAAATTGTTTTTATATGGATAGAATAGTATTGTGAAGTAATTGCACTTGATAAGTAAGTTGTTGGAGACCTATAACAGTTGGAGTTTCTATGATAGGAAAATTAGTTAAACTTCCTTGTCTTAGAGTTTCATTAACCATGAAAATATATTTTTTTTTAATAAAAGGTGAAAGGTGGTGGATTTTTTTTTCCAGTTCCCATACATGGCGCCACTAATAAAATTATGAAAAAGCTTTAAATATACAATGGGCTTTTCACAGGCTACAAAACTAGGGTCAAGATTTGGGTTTGTATTTGGGGTTGAGTATTCTTGAAAAATAAATCTATCGTAAAACAAGAGACTTTTCAATACTTAAGCTAGTAATTATAGAAGACAAATGAGAAAAATATAAAAATGAAAGTGAAATGTTAAGTACGAGAAAATTATTAATTACCTTGTTTATGACTCAATTTGGGCTTGAGTATTCTTGATTAATTTTATAAATGTTGAAGTTAATGACTATGTAAATCTATAATAGTTTTTAGATTTAAAAGACTCAAACTGTAATTTTTTTAAAATAAACTTAAAATGTAACCAATAAAATTACAGCTATTAAAATTATTAAAATTATTTTGGAGTAGATGGAGGCACAGCTCCACACTTAGGTAGAGATCCATAGTACATATCTTGTAATGCTATTTAGCCTTTTTGTTATTCACGATGAAGCCCAAAATACAATACAAATTACCTCTGCAATAGAAATGGGCTAAAGCCCAAAACTTAATAATAAAAAAACAAATAGAAAAAACTAACAAATAGTTTAATGAAAAAACTCATAATTTTCAAACTAAATATTAAATCTCGTTTAAATTTGGTCAAGGGGTTTAATAGATCCATTTTTATAGCTAATTGGCTCTATGTATCCTGCCGAAGGTGGATTTTGTTTGAGCTATTTTTGTCATTTTTTTATTTTTAGATTTATAATTTAGTTTTGGATTTTATGTTATTTTTTTTATTTTTTGATTTAGAATTTCAATTTTCCTATCGGTCGTGGTTTTTAAGATCATTTTCGGCAAAATTCTCTATTTTTTGTACTTGTTTTCTTTTTATCAAGTTGGACTGTATCGCTATCCTCTTGTCAATTAAGAATGCATGCCTGAGCAGTGACCAAGAATAAATCAGCACACAAACGAAAACATGCTGAGGATGGCTTAAAATGCTATTTGCTAGGTTCAAATACATGGGGTATGGCTTGTGCTGCTATATTCTAAGTTAAATACCTGGGGCCTTTCCCCCTGGATCCTGTTGAGTGTGTTGCTATTGCTTCTATATCGACCATTTGCCCAGCAAGGCTGTTATATATATATATATATATATATTCTTTTGGGAATATAATGGTTTTTTTTTTTTATCATGATATCAAAGATCACGAGTTTGAAACTAACACGAAATGGCTCATAGAGTAATTTATTCCTGGTCATAAGTTAGTTGTTGGATTAATAAATTTGATTGACAAAACACTTGCGAAGTGACTGGTCATAAAATTCCAAGAAAAGGACGCAGACTTTTTTACAAAATAAAGATTTTGACCAGTCCTACCGGTAGGTACATGACATGGTATTCTAGAATCGGGTTTTAAAAATGACTTGAATATAGAAACTATTATGTATTATTAATAGTAGAATCTAGTCAATAAAATTTGTTAGAAAGTAATTCTTTATTACATCCAAAAATATTGTTATCTAGTTTAAAAGTTCTTGTACGGTAGTATTTGAAATGTAATGCCGGTTGTTTTTAAAAATTATTTAAAAAAAAACACATGAAAATGATATATATTTTTTATTTTTAAAAAAATTATTTTTAATATTAGCACATTAAAACAATCTAAAAATAATAAATTAAATTATTTTCAAGAAAAAATAAAAAAAAGCATGGAACCTTGATTTAAATAACAAACAACTCCAAATGTCATAAATCAGATATAGTTTAAAAAAACAATAATTGTTTTAAAAACATTTCTTCAACATTGACATGATCCTTAATTTAAATAATATTTTACTTTTAAAAAAAATTTAATTATTTTATTTTAATTTTATCTTTTAATATTAAATTTATTTTTTTATTGAGTTAGTATACTTTCATGACATAAATCATAAACTTGATGAGTTAACTCAGTAAACTCGAGTTTTTTTTTTAATTTCATCATTTAATATGAGGTTGATTGAAAATTAAAATTCATAATTTGTTTTGTTTACTTTCTATTATATTATTTTGGTCTAATGACCTAGAAATAATGTTTAACGAGTTAACCAGATTTGATTCGAGTTGTTTTTTGTTTCAATTTTTAATTGATTTTTTTTTCAATTTCATCATTTAATACTAAGTCGGTTGGGAACTGAGCTTTTATAATTTCTTTTGATTTCTTTTCTGTAAGGATATCTTGGTTTCACAATCAAGATCACAGGTTTTGGCATTTAAATAGAGGTTAAATCGAATTATTTTTCTGTTTTTTTCTAAGAGATTATCTCGTCTTATGACCCAAATCAAAGGTTCTTCAATATTGGATTTTTTTAATTAGATTATCTTCATCTCATGATAAGGTTATGTGCTTGATGAGTTAACCAAATTGACTTAGTTTTTTAATTAATTTTTTTTCAATTTCATCATTGAATATTGTGTTGGATTAAGAATTAGATTTATGATTTGTTTTGGTTTGCTTTTTTTATCAGGTTATCTTGACCTCATAACTCGAGAATAGTACTTAACGGGTTAACTCGAGCTGACTTGGCTTTTTTTTTTTGTGTCCTTTTCTTAATTAAAATTCTTACAAATTTTATTATTCAACATTAAGTCTGATAGGGGTAATTGAAAATTGAGTTTCATAATTTCTTTTGATTTTCTCTCTACGTGGTTATCTTAGTTTTAAGATCAAAGTTTTGGATTTGACAGGTTAATGTGTTAAATCAAGTCATTTTTTTTATGAGTTTATTTCGGTATGATGACTTGGATCATGAGTTTGACGAATTGACTTTGGTTATTTTTATTTTTTTAATTGATTTTTTAATTTTATCCTTCAATATTGAGCTGATTTGGGATTAAAAATTAGGGGTGTGCAAAAAAACCAGAAAACCGAATAAACCGAGAAAACAGAAAAAATCGAACCGAGAAAAAAAACCTATTAAACCGATTAGAATAGTTAGAAAAAATCCTGGTTCGGTTCAGTTTTCAGTTTTATAATGCAGGAACTGGTTGACCCGGACCGAACCGAACCGGTTCAAAAAAAAGTTTGTGACGGTATAAATAGAAAATGATGAACTCTCGCCTCTCTCCACTTGCTAACCCTAATTCCCTAACAGAGTAACTCTCTCCCTCTTCCTCGCCGCTAACCCTAACCAGAGCACCCGCCCCCATACCAGAGCACCCACACCCTCTCGCCTCTCCCTCTCCAGTCTCTTTAGACTTAGAAAATAGAAACACGGTTATATAGATCCAAAACAGTTTATGTTTCCATCGTTTGAAACCAGTCAAGCCTCTCATAAACAGATCGAAGTTCCTCTTCATCTACGCAAGATCATATGGTACTCCACAGTCTCCACTACTCCAAAACCGAATCAGTTCTATAGCAGTGAGTTTTAATTTTGTTTTTTCTGTTTTAATTAATTAACTAATGGATGCTCATATTTTGCCTAGATTTATATGTTTATCATCTATTTAATTTATTGTATTTGTTTTTTTTCAATGCAGAGGTCAAATAATAAAGATACAGTTGCTGTATTGATTCTGTTGAAGTGAAGGCATTCTGCTTGCTGCTTCATGTATGTCAGAATTTATTCGTATGTTTTTTATATTATTCGAGTTAGTTTGGATATTGTTAGAAAAAAAATTGTTGATACTGTTAGAAATTTTTTTTGTTGAAATTACTAATTATAAAATTGCTTTACTAATTTGTTAGCAATTTCTATTTAATTATTGATAGTGTATAATCATCCGTATTTAGTACTGGTTTTTTTTTTATGTTCAATGTTTATACTTGCCTGCTTGGTGCTGTGTCTCCTCATGGCTATTATTACTATGATTCTGTTCTGTGAACGAATTTAGTTTCATCACAAGAAAATTGATGTTTAAGTCTTTAAGATAACCTGTCAAATTTTTCAAGGCTTCATAAAACATAACCTGCAAATAATGAAAACAAAAATAACTCAAGTAAGCTCTACAGAAGCTGTCAATTAGCTTTGAGATTTTCTTTTTATGTTTATCTGTGTTGGTTTTATGCCCTGGTTCTGGTTTGTAGTGTGATAATATCACTTACCTTGCCACTGCTTCTGAAATGAATGGATGATAATGATATAGGTTTTACTGTTTTTTTAAATGGTGAAGCTCCTTAGCAAGTAGTAAACATCTTGTATGATGTAGCAATAGCTCCCTGAACTGGGGTAACACTTCTTTTTACGGTTTTTCAGGCAAATCATATGCAGAATAACATGCTTCTCATTTGGATTTTGATGGGGTGGGGGTGAGGGAAACTATAGTCTGAAGTTCCCAATTACAATTTGAATTAAATATAATTCCCGGGTTAGAAGTAAGTTGTAAAGAAATTCATTGCACAAGGGTAAAATCTAAAAACAAACACTATACATGGGCAAAATCCATAGAAAAATAACTTTTGCGAAATACTACCGTAGAGTGGGTAAAAATATAGCATCTTGGTTTTGCCTTTTCTCTGTGTCTCCACATCTCTTGATTGTTTCTCTAAGTCTTATAATTTTGTTTCTGTAAGTAAATTTG
>Ga0307517_10009661_pt1 | contig 13642 bp, 6 predicted proteins | sample 23_EM_MG_FD_194515 | JGI IMG/M metagenome (GOLD analysis project Ga0307517, IMG submission 194515) | Populus trichocarpa ectomycorrhiza microbial communities from riparian zone in the Pacific Northwest, United States - 23_EM | ecosystem: Host-associated > Plants > Roots > Unclassified | place...
ACAAAACACTGTGGATTGCTACAGTATTTCTCTAAATGGTTTTTTTATGATTTTTTCTAAAATTGTCTTTGTCGATTTTTTTGAGGAAAGCATTGTAGTTTTTATCACAAAACATTATCAATTGCTACAACGTTTTTTCTCATGGGTGTTTTTTCCTTCCAAAATTATATTTGTCGATTTGTTTTTAATATTAAGTTGGTAGAGAATTTAGCTTCGTAATTTTTTTTGCTTTTTATTAACAGAAAAGCTAAATTATGTGGCGAAAGCATTGTATCTTTCCTCACAAAACACTGTGAATTGCTACAAATCATTTTATTCAGTCTCTGAGTTTTTTTATCACCAACACAACTTTTTTTTTTTATCATGAAATATTGGCTCCATCATACTTTTAGTTTTTATTACTTATCTAGCGTTGGTTCACAATTATAACACTATCAAGTACACTTGTTTTATAAGCCCGTGGCAGTGGGCGGACATGCCATCTCGTGAATACATAAAAGAACTAGTATTGACATAGAACTGGTTGGGGTAGATCAATGAAAAGACTTGATTTTTTTTTATTAAAATATCATTTAGGTTTATTTTTTTTAAAGTAAAAAATTGGATAAGTACCTGGCTCGCGACCTGACCCGAGCTTTGGGTCAAGCCAAGCTCCTAGTTGGTTCATTTTATCTTCAAAAGCTGAACAAGAGGTGGGGAGAGAAGATCTTGGGTAACTTGGCAATTTTTTCTCCTCCACAGACTCATTGCAGGTTTGTTTGACATTTCTTGTAGCAAAGATCAAATTTTCTGGATCACCAATTAAGTATGAACAATTCGGGTCATGATCGTATTCATTATTTGTCAACACTGAGCCAAGTTAGAGTACAGAGCAACTGGTGCTCTCTAAAGGTCAACTGGTTAATTAGTAAGATTATGAATTTATTTTTTAGAGATTATCAGTTTGAATCTCACAAATCTCTGGACTATTAGAGACTTATATGGTCATTAACTTTAAGATCCGTAGAATTAGTCGAGGTATATATAAACTGGCCCGGACACCCGTATTAATTAAAAAAAATACACAAAGCAAGAGAAAATAGAGAGAACTAAGGCCTTAAATGGTAGGTGAGGATCCCTGTAGTGACTATTTAGTGATGTGTCTTTTGTTCTCTGCTTTGCAAATAGTTCTTTGTAAATAAATAAGAAAATGGAACAAGTGCATGACTGATGATTGAGATTCTCCACCACTCCTAGCTTAGCCGCCCGTCATCCATTCTTTTAAAAAACAAAAAAGAAAGAAAGTGAAGGTGTGGGTGATTAGCCAAATTTAGTGGAGGTTTTATGGGTGGTAATCACAAGCATTTCTTGCATTCATCCTCCATCTATCAAAGCAAAAAAACCTGTCCTGGCTATTGTTCTTCTGCTCCTTCCTATTTAATTGATCCTTTCTTTACTTGTCACCGAGAAATGTATCACCAAATTTTATTAGTCCATTGCCAATAATTGAGCTAATCTTTCTACTATTAGTACAAATAGCAAAATTTCATCTCTCTCAGTCAAAACAAAGGCCACCCTATTCTTGTTACTGTCCTTTGATTCTATCAGAACATAGGAGAGAAAGAAAGCTCAAATGGATTTACTCTCATTCTCACAAAATCACCCCCATTATTGTGCTGCTTTCCTAAGCCTGCTCTTCATTTTTGAAGGTAAAGAAAGTTGGTTTGATTTCCTGAATTGCATTGAAACTACATTAAATTAAGTGCTGAGAAGATTTGTTCATGCTTTCCTTTTCAGGTGTTTCAGGCGCTAAATTCACATTTGTTAACAAATGTGATTTCTCAGTCTGGCCAGGAATCCTAGGCAGTCCAGAACTAGATAGCACTGGCTTTGAGCTTAGGAAAGGTAGTTCTCGCTCCTTCCAAGCCCCAACAGGCTGGTCTGGTCGCTTCTGGGGCCGAACAGGCTGCAATTTCGACTCCTCAGGCCATGGTTCCTGTGTTACTGCAGACTGTGGCTCTGGCCAAGTGGAGTGCAATGGTGCAGGAGCCACACCGCCTGCCACTTTAGCTGAATTCACTCTGGGCTCAGGCTCCCAGGATTTTTATGATGTTAGTCTTGTTGATGGATACAATTTGCCAATGATTGTAGAAGTGAGTGGGGGTTCAGGGGAGTGCGCGTCGACAGGGTGTGTCACGGACCTTAATAGGAAGTGCCCGACGGAGCTGAGAACTGAGGGCGGCAGTGCTTGTAGGAGCGCCTGTGAGGCATTTGGGAAGCCTGAGTACTGCTGCAGCGGCGAGTACAACTCACCGGCATCTTGCAAGCCTTCCATGTATTCTCAAGTGTTCAAGAGTGCCTGTCCGAAGTCGTATAGCTACGCATACGATGATGCGACTAGCACTTTTACATGTACAGGCGCAGATTACACCATCACATTCTGCCCCAATTTCCATAGGTAAAATCGTTATTATCTGCTATTGGAGAATTATTGAAAGCAATTGGATAATCGTTCACGATTCTTGTCTGTTTATGTGAGTCTGCTCCGTGACAATTAATAAACAGGCGGCGACTGCTTTAAGTATTTTAAGTAATCTATGTTCATGATTGGATATTTTAATTAATTTATGTTTATGATTGGATATGACGTTTTGATTAATTTGGAATATATTCTTCTTGTTGCAGTCTAAAGTCTTCAAGTGATGCGTCTCCACAAGCAATCGGGGGCGCAGCCATTGGTGGGTCAGGGACAGAGATAGGAGGGACGGTCACCGGATCCTCAGCACAGGAAGCTGAATTACAAAGTTCATGGCTGGCAAGTTTGGCCATTGGAGAGTCAACAGGAACCCAAACCCACCATTCTTTAGTTCTCCAATTTGCATTAGTTTTGGCCACATCTCTCATTCTTGCCAACTCTCACTTGTAGTCGCTACTTGTCTCTCACGTTCCAAGCTGTTCAGCTGAGAATCAGTAACATGGAGACCGATTGAGAAAGCTGACGAAACCCAGATTGCAAAAACTCCCATCCTCCAAATTCAGCATATTTAGTGTTAAACACATGTTTTAGTGTTTAGAATATGTACCGTAAAGCATATTAGTTATATTTCAGAAATATAATGTGTTCCTTTTTTTCCTGTTCCGGGATCTTGTGGTTGTATTTTAGGTAACGAGGCAGAAATAATAATTTTTTTAAATTTAACTTTTTAATATTTTTTATTGTTTTGATGATTAATATCAAAAATAACTTTTTAAAAATAAAAAATATATATTATCTTGATGTATATTTAAGTAAAATATAATTTAAAAAACAACCATTATCACACTCATAACTATTATTATATTTTAAAAAACAAATATTATATTAAAAAAATATAATCTTTCTTGCCGTTTCTATTGTTATATAGCCTAAATTAAAAAAAAAAAAAAAGAATACAAGAAAGTGAAAGAAAGAAAGAGTCTTTGCGGGTTGAGGTTGTGGACAAAAAGGACAACCTTTATTGTTGACGTGAATACTAGAAAAAAATATTCGAAGTGGAAGGCCACTTTACGGGAATCCCATGCCTGGCAATTTGTTTGCAGTTGAAAAAAGTATTAGGTTTCTTATTTTTCTTTTTCTTTTATTTATTTTTTTGCTTTAAGCTTTATTTAGGTACTTTTAACATTTGGTTAAGATAATAAATAAGTTTGTTTCTCATCATATTATATTAAATTTAAGAAATAAATATCTTGTGAGTACATTAATCCATGTATAGAATACGAGGAAGTACGAGTTCCAATTCTAAAAAATAAATATAAATAAATTCATGATCTATATAGCATGAGATCTGAACTGGATGAAGTGTTTGGCACTGTAGTTGGAAAACGTTTTTGAAAAAATTTGAAATTTTTTTATTTTTTTTATTTCAAATTAATATGTTTTTTTATGTTTTCATATCATTTTGATGTGTTAATATCGAAAATAATTTTTAAAAAATAAAAAAATATTATTTTAATGTGTTTTGAAATAAAAAAACACTTTAAAAAACAACCGTTACCACACTCTCAAACAACCGAGACAAAATAACATAATGAATGGCTCACATGATAGGAAAGAAACTTGATTTTGATATTCAAGAACCAGTAAAGGTGGGGCTTTTTTATATATATAAAAAAAAAAAAGATTTATATGCATAAAATGCATATAAAATGAAGTAATAAAGCTGAAAAGCAAAATGAATCAGGTTACATAAAGTAAATAAATGAACTAACTAAGAAGCAACGGGAAAGCAAAATCTGCAAATATCTCTCTGGGTTTGGGATGCTGATAACCTTGTTTCGTGACAGTGAGTCTTATAGTGTGTTTGGCACCATGGTAATTTGATTTTTTTATTTAAAATTAATTTTTTTATATTTTTAAATCGTTTAATGTATTAATATGAAAAATAATTTTTAAATAATAAAAAAATACATTATGTAAATATATTTATAAATAATCCGTTACCACATAAGGTGCTCAGTGTATTTTAAGGTAAATGATGGACGCCCTCAGGAACTATGATGTCGAAGAACAATCATATCATGACGTTCTTGAACTGCGTTGAGAGATTGATGACGAATAGTCGCATTTCAGCAGTACAAAGTCAGCAACTAAAGATTTGCTTTCTTTTTTGAAAGATTTCCTTTTAGGTCTCAGAGAAAACAGTGAAGAATTTGAGTTGCAATATTACCCGACTGATAGGGCAAATGGTTTTTATATTACTCAATAAATAAGATATATATGACTCAATAAATAGGCTAGAAATATAATTATTCTACATAAAAAAATTGATAAAAAAATTTATAAAGCTAAGTATTCATAAATTAACTTTTTTGGGGGTTTATTAAAAACATATAAAGACTATTTAAAACTTGATTAAGATCTCGGGTCAGCCCGTTGGACCAAGCCGGGTGAAGATGTTGAGAAAATTGCTTCAAATGGATAGTAGCTTCCTGACCTAGAGATTTGACATTAAATCCCAACATTTCTTAGACAAGTAGCACTTGCATTGCACCCTTATTTTCAAGAACTGGCGAGATGTCACAGATTGCAAAATAGATGATTGGACAACGGAAGTGGAGATTTGCTATCAAACAGCAAAATATATGTGATGATCGATCAGGCTAACTTGCATGGTCCTATAAAAAGAGAATTTGTGGGCATCACAATTATTAGGGAAGGAAATAAAAGCTGAAGAAGCCAATACAAGTAAGATCCAAATTGCCGCCCATAGGCCATTGTAGATTAGCGCTCGGAGAACATCAGATGTGATGCTTAACCAACTTGTGTGGTGGAGCCACACCAACGTATCCAACTTTATTTTTTCCTGAAGATAAGAGAAGATTGGTCTGCATTTCCAGGGTGCTTTTCAAGATGTAAAGGTTGCCGAATGATGCATTATTAAGACATTAGGAAAGAAAGATTACATCCGACCAGAGCATCCTTACTAAATGATCCCCAGCCTACAGTCTCAAAAAGGCAAGGAGAAATAGCAGGAATGCAAGCATGACCGAGCTTGTATGCAAACTAAAGAAGGGTTATAACTATACCAAACTCGAAAATGCAAAATTCATAGATCCAGAAGAATAATGGTTTTCATGGAAGGGGGAAACTAGAGAGAATGAAAAACGAGCAAAACCTCAAAAGAGCAAGAAAGCAGTTGCTTCACTGCGATAGATAAGAATTCAAGTCATGGCATGTTCATTTCTCTACTCTGTATACACAGTATGTGCCACAATATTAAAAAGCAAGCAGTTCCATTCCTCCAATAAACGTTAGTTTATTTGATCCACAGAGCATCGTATAGCTTTTGCGCTGTTTGTGATTGTCCTCTACGCAGACGGTCTTTGTCTAGTCAGGGACAGCCATACGTAGATACTTTCAAAGTAATGTTGATGCTCAGATGAAGATAAGGAATCTTTTGTCAAAAGCTTCATGCCCTCACCTATAGCAGAAGTAAGTTCAAAAAGGAAATCATAAGAAGCAACTAAAACCAATCAAAAACAGCATCTTTATGTTAAGCCAAGATAATAATAATAATAATTAAAAACGGCATCTCCAGGCTTTCCTTTCCAGTTGGCGAATCATCAACCAATCAGACCTACACAATTTAGTTCCTAGGATTGCACAATATAGGGGACTTCGGACCCACCACTATAGTAGGCTAATATACTGCATCCAGCAAGTTAAAAAAGTCCTCTACATATTTTGCTGCATGACACAGATAAATGGAGTACCCTTTACCTAAAAATACTGGATACGAACGAAAAATAAAAGGCCGCGAGAGTTTATAATGTATTCTAACAAATAATGGGTAGCAATGATGCTTTTCATAGCTGGGCCAGGAGTCGTGATCACCGGCCATAAAACCTTGATGACACTTCCAAACTTCAGAGTCACAGTTCTCTATAATAGAGAAATTCAGCCCATTTTCTTCAACTTTCTTTAGGAGTTTGTCCAACGTATCTCCTCTTTTAGGGCTAAAGAATATTGCTTCCAAAGGCCCAGAATTTCTTAACAAGAGTTTGACGGTACAAGCAAGGGCATTGTGGAACTCTTCAAAAAAAGGTGCTGTCAAATGGCACATCCATTTACTGAGTATAGAAGAAGACGAGACGAGTTTAGCAGGAAAAGGAGAAAACACATCAGTGTGTGCTAGCCATATATTAGTATAAGTGCATTTAGAAATGGTTGCAGGCACCTTTTGCCAACTGGTGAAGAAAACTTATGAATCTAGACAGCCTCGGACTGATAATAAATTGTCAATGACACAAGAATTCCTCATCAGATTGCATCAAGCATTTGATTTAAACTTTGTTGTTGGGAAAAAAAACACTGGTCAGGTGGATAACAGGATGTGAATTGAGGTATTGACACAATTTGGATAAATAATTTGGATAAATTATGACTGCCACTCTAGTTTTGTCAAGGTAGAAATGTATCCAAGAATACATTACAGTTGCAAAAAATTTGGTGGCCATTGAGTATAAGATTTACTGATCCAAATTTAGTGATTCTTGACTTAAAAAAATGGGAAGGTAAGACATGCAGCATAAATAATTGAAACAGAAAGTTAACAGAAACATAACTAACAAGTCACAGGCAACTATGACATCAAAAGTGTTGGAGATATTATAAGTTACTTCCTCATCCCAATGCAATGTCATACTCTTCAATTCTGTATTGCCAAATGCTGTGGAGCTGGCATCTATGCTATGCTGAATGTCTGGATGTCAAAGAACATAAAAGAGAAAGAGAAAGTGGAGCAATGCCACGCTCATACTCAAAGTGAATATAAAAGTTTTGAATCATAACCCAGCAACCCAACAAAAATTTAGTTCTAAACTGATGTTCCCATTGCAAAGCTAATGACCGGCAACAACCAAAGAGCTAAGCCTCTGATATGGCTATGTGATGACTTATGCATCCTTATATCTCTAATTGACACACCAAAAACAAACATATTTAAACTTTATTCAAAAGCACTATTGTTATCTTCAAAATAACCTTTCTTTTTATAAATGAGAAAATACAAAACAATGTAAGACATCTTGAATCTCAATGACAGAAAGTAAATGTTTACAATAACTTCAAATCTTAAAGAAGATGCAAGCAAGGGCTAGCCCAGGATGAAGACCGTCCAACCTGATTCATATTCTGATTACTAGAGCAGGCCTTGAAACCAATTCTAGGCTCATCACTAACAATTTGAGAAACTTAGAGCTTAACATTAACTGAAATCTAAACAAGTATATATTGAATCATGGGCAACTTGAAATTCTCAGAAGATAATGCAAACAGACTTCAATTCCACAATCTATGTACATGCTTCCAATTGACATGTTAATTTTTCAATGTGGTACAGACATGAAATCTTCTTATGACTCTTATTCAATGAATAACCCCAATCAGACAATAGCACGCCACTGCCTTAGGTTTAGAAAAGATTCAACCATCTAAACTTCCCACATCATATCTTACCAAGTTAACCTAACTTATCATGAAATCTGAACATGTCTGCATGTGACAAGCAAAAATATGAAAGGACATCTTCAGATGGCCACTGACCTGGATAACAACACCTTTATAGTGAAAGTAACAAAGATAACAAAGAAGATGCTCATGCCATTTAAATTTTCTCCCACAAGCATTCAAGTTTCAGTCTTCCCACCAATCCAAATCCGTGTTAAACAACTAACAATTGTGGTGCATATCAACTGCCATTATGAAATCAAATGTAACCACATAACCATGTTCTATCAAAAGTGTCTTCCAGAATCTGTATAAATGATAAACTTATCTTAAAATCAACATTCTTGAAGAAGCTGAATAAATGATGAACTCCACAAATGCAAACATCTATAAAGTTTGATTCTTCATTGACATGGTCTTCAACTGCTTGGCCTGGTATCAAGTTAAATCCTAGATGGGTTTTCTAGAAATTCGCTTGATAGCACTGGGTGATTGATTATCTGCAAAATAATTGGTTTTCGACATTGTCCCAAACTAACATACAAGCTACAAAAACTAATCAAGTTACAAAAACATGTCATAATTGACGTGTAGGGAGAGATTAAGGAAGCACCAGGATTTTCATGGGATTTGCGAAGAAGGAAGGGCTTGGCGTAAGATTGCCCATCTGAGAGTGAGAGATGATGGTTTTGTATTTGCTCTGGCTTCCATTTCATTCTTGTTTTTAACCAAGTTGGCTCCTTTGTTATATTTCAGGATACTCACATTTCTGATCCTTCAACCTTATTTTGTTTTTATTTTTAGTACTCATAACATTTTTGTTTTATAGATTAAAAAGATCATCTCCCTAACTTTCGTGTATCAAATTCAAAACTATTTAAAATTTTCTAATCAAGATTTTGAGTATAACCCAATATGCATGTTCGTGCCTTATTCAGTGTAAATGCTTACAAGAATAGAATTAATTTTCTCTTTTTTTTTTTTGGAATTTATATTTACATAAACCACAGTGCTGCTATCATGGATGCAAAATCCAAATCTTGAAATACAAAATCCTTAATTAAGGTTCTAGTGAAAATATGAAAGCCTCATTTTCACCTGTATTCTCAAGTCAAAGCCTTTTTAAAATGTTAGGTTTGAAATTGAAAATTTTGAAACCATAGGAACTGAAGGAGTATACTGTTAAAATTGCAGAACCAAAATATACTTTACCCTTAGCAACAATTGAATTTAGGGGCAAGCAATGGATATTTTGGTTATAGGAATGAAAATTGATCAAACATATAATTAAAAAAAAAATATTTTTGATATTATTACATTAAAACCATCCAAAATTATAAAAAAAATAATTAAAAATAAAAATAATAATTAAAAAACATGATTGGATTAAAAAACCAAATACCACTTGATACAAAAATCAAATGTTTTAATCCAAGAAACGTGATATGAGAAGTACAGCAACAAGCAACAAACTTTACCAGCTGGACATCTAAAAATTGAAGTTACTAAACAATAAATCTTTGATTGATAAACAATCCCTAAGCAACTGTTGAAGCTGGACTAAATTTCCTGTCTGTGTAAATCTTGGAGTATACCTTCTTTGTTCTAATTGCTAGGAGCACATCTAACCCAAACCCAATAACACAGGCAAGAGCCATTATCAGGAAGACAAGGAAATAGCAATGGGGACCAACACAGGTATTGCCACCACCAGCAGGGCTTCTAGCGGCTTGAGCATCGTAAAGATAACCAGCAAGCAGGCCAGAGAAGAGGAAAGAACCCAGTGGAAGATTAAGAATGAGAATGTTGTATAACAAGCCATAATATTTGAGACCAAATAGTTCTGAGGCTACTGCGACAGTAATGGTCAGACGAACTCCATAGCATATTCCAACCAAGATTGAACCAATATATAGAGATCCGGGCAAGGCCAATGCCATGATGACAAATCCTAGTGTCATTAGGACTTGAGAAGCTGCATTCCATAGAGGTCTTGGTGTCCCAAATTTCCTGCAAAGTGCAAATAACATGATGGATATGTGAAATATCAAAAGCTGAACTGTGAAGTTCGAAATGTGAGGAGTGCAGAAACTGAAATAGAGAGTGACAAAAACATACCAGAGGAGCTGTTCTGATACCAGACCGGAAATAATACGTCCGAAAAATCCCCAAATGCTGGTGAGAGAAACAAAAATGGATACATCAATGTATCCAAGAGCCAGGCCCATCTGCCCCAAGTTGTTCATTACACACATTCCAGTACCCACACCACAGAGGAATGATATGAACAAAACCCAGAAATCATATGTCCGTATCATTTCGATGATTGTGTGATCCTCCCCAATCATTGGTCGTTGCTTGATTCCAGCATTCTCCACTTCAACACTGACTGTTGTTGCTGGCTCTGGCTTCTGTGCCTTTGCTGGTGAATCTTCTGGGCCAACAAGTAATGGTTCCTTAATCTGCTGCTCAGTATCCGAATTGGACTTAAGCTTCAACAGAACCGAATATAAAGGAACAAATAATGGACTTGCTAGAAGGAATATTAGTCCTGCAACAAATACAAGGGAGACAACATGACCATGATTTCCAGTGATGTCAAATGCCAAGAGATAGGCAGCTGCTATAATGGCAATGGCATTAAAGATGTTGAAAAATCTGGCTTCTTCCTTTTCCTCTATAGGACCAGCAGCAGATGCGGTTTCGCGGAGGAAAAGAATAGCAGCAAGGCAAATGATAGCAGGAACAATAGCAAGAATTAGGAGAAATGCAGAAGGATTGGAGGAGAAAAGAGCTGTGCAAATATCAGTAAATATTGCTGTGCTGAGTCCTACATAACCCTTCAGGATTCCGGAGACGGGGCCGCGATTTTTTGGAAAGTTCCGCATGCAAGTTACAAGAACTGCCGTGTTCATCCATGTTGTGCTGTTGCCTCCCAAGCACAAAAATATACACATCTGTAGCAGAAAACAAACATTAGTTAATTTGGTTATGAAGCGCACTTGCTCGAAAGGATTGATGACCCTGTGACACTACAACTAGATGAACTGCGGAGCCAAGAATTTTTTCTATCCTGAGCTATTATAAATATCAATTATTAACTCATATACATAATTTTTTAAAATTAATAGTAAAGTTTTAATTCAAATACATTACTCAAAATATTAAAAAATAAATTTGAAAGTACATAAAATTGAAATGAAAGTAAAAATAAACTCACTATTGAAGTTATATCTTTCGATGTTTTGTGAATTATAATCCATTTATAATCGAATCTGAATCGATATTGTAACAACCTCTCAACCGGGATAAAATCACAATCTTATGTCAATTGAAAAACAAAGTAATTAAATTTTTTTTCTCTCTCAATTCTTTCTTCCTTCACTTGATACTTCCTTAGATTAGTGTTTTATAAGTTAGACTTTGTAAATTTATAAGATTATTCTCTCACTTTTCTTTTTATTTTCCTTGGATTTTTTTTTTAATGTTTTTCCCTTACTTTTCTCTCTTTCTCTCTTGCCTTTTCTTTTCTTTCTTTTCCTATTCTGCTTCTGCCCAATCGACAACATATAAAATTATTTGTTTTATTTTTTAATGGCAAATAACCATTTTACCATTAATGAATCGTTTTGCTTTTATTTGACGGTCTTTTCTTTTTCTAGCACTACCAAGCTCCGTTCATCCTAAAATTTTAACCAGATTTTATTCAATATATTTTAAGATCCCTCGTAAAATTTCAGCTCAATCTGATGGTTGGATTGAAAATTACATCCAATAACATAAAACTGGTCAAATTGTGATTTTTTATCAAGATATTTCTGAATTTCTCCAAAAATTCTGAAATTTTAACCCAAGGTAAAGCATCATATTAGAAGGCTCCATACAAATTTTCAGAATTTTTTGATACTCAATCAAGAATTATGAATTTTTTTTACATAAAACTAATCAAAAAATATTAATAAAATCTTGACATGGGCTATAGCACACCCAAGCCTTGGATTCAATGACTGAACAATATATGGTAAATGCTTTGAATACCTGCCAGTAAGGAAGAGGATGGATACGCTGGCTAACAACAAGCCATTGAACTCCATATCCTATGAGCCCTTCAAATGATCCAATAAGGAGTATTACAGAAGTTGACCAACGATCTGAAGCAATGCCAGACAATAGACCAAAGGCCTTTCCAACGTCTTTAGCAACAGATAGAGTATTGAGCTCCAGCTGAGTAAGAGCCATGATTGATTTTAAAGCATCTGAGTAGTTGGAAAAGGTGTAGTTGTTACCGCAGCTTGCCTGCACCCATATTGCAGTAACAAATCCTAACCATTTTCCAGCAGGAGATGCAGGAGATAACAATGGACACATGACTAAGAATAGCGCAGAAGAACAAGAGAGAGCTTGAAGTATTTGCTTTGGGTTTGAACTCCATGTGGGATTGAGCTATCGCAATAAATACTTCTTGTTTTGCTTTCATTAAGAGCCATCCTTGGTTAGACCCTGGTTTTACAATTCCGCAACTGGTGTTACAAGACCAGATCAATGGTGGCTCATGCATAAAATATTTTTAAAAACAGGTGAAAGCAATGTTGCCAGCTTAAGCTGGGCTACTGGGACCTTGTGAATATCTGTAGATCAAGAAAAAAAAACACTTATTATGTTAATTTGATGGATATCAAATTTAGTTGAGGGCCACAAGCAACGCAGACGGGTGTTTTGAGAAAGTATAAACAATAAGGATCTGTCAAAATCGAAGGAGTGGATGAGAACAAGGCCTACCAGAGCTCATCTATACGGCTTCCTAAACCAAGTGAATCCTACGATTCATGCGCCAACCATTTCCATTTTTGTCATAAATCAGCAGGCTTATCTAAAACTAGATCTGTAACCTACGATACGTCGTGGACCATATCAAACTTTTTTATTGTAAAAAAATGCTTAAATAATAATAGTATTTTTTTAAAAAAAAAAAAACAAGAGAAATACAAGAGTTAGGTGATTATCTTTATTAAATTTAATAAGTTTTATGATGAAAAAAAATTAAAATGTTTTCTGCATATTAGGTTTATATATAATAATTAATGAAATGGTTGCTAGTATTATCAAAATAAATGCTATAATCTTATTTGAATATAAAGGTAAAATTGAATGATATGTAATGGAATAATATTTTAATTATTTTATTTATAATGAATTTTAATTAAAATTAAAAAAAAAAACCACAGAGTTGCATAAAAAAAACCAAGTATCATGCTTAGATGGGCTATCACACCGGCCTAATATAAAGAAAGTTATTAGTGTCTGGGCTTACAAGTTCAAGCTTGCTTGAATTTTTTATTTTTTGTTTAATAAGTGTCTGTCCTATTTAAAAAAAAAAACAAAACATATGATAGGTTCTTAGACTTTTAAAATCTATTTTTTAATTATTTTTCACTTGAAAACATCTAAGAATTACCCTAAAAAGCCTTGATAAACCCATTTTTAACCTTAATACAACCTTTAATCAATGAAAAATTCAAAATTAAACCGAGTAAAAAAAATTCTCGAGCCTCAATTTATTTTTTCTAACAAGATGAGAGTTTTAAAACATATCAATGAAAACCTCTCTCATAAAATGGAACGTATTGACATCAAAATTGATTTTTTTTTTTTTTAGAATGTAGCTAAGAGATTATA
>Ga0307517_10009662_pt1 | contig 13642 bp, 8 predicted proteins | sample 23_EM_MG_FD_194515 | JGI IMG/M metagenome (GOLD analysis project Ga0307517, IMG submission 194515) | Populus trichocarpa ectomycorrhiza microbial communities from riparian zone in the Pacific Northwest, United States - 23_EM | ecosystem: Host-associated > Plants > Roots > Unclassified | place...
ATATATATTTATTTAATGTTTATATAAAAAAAATAAAATTTAAAATATATATATATATATATATATATATATTATTTTAAATGTTATAATATTTGATAAAAATCTTATAAATTTGAATTGTTTATTTAGGTTCATACAAAATGAAGAAATCGCGATGAAGCTGGTTTTAGTTTACATGACAAACCAGCAGATTGTTTGTTTTAAATTTGTTAATTATTAGTTAATGAAAGGTTATTTAAATTATATATGAATTTTTATTTGAACCATGTATTTTAAGATGCTTCAACTATGTATGAATTTTTATTTGAAGCATGTATTTTAAGGTGCTTGAATTATGTATGAATTTTTATTTGAAGCATGAATTTTTTTAATGTATTTTAAAATTCCTTACGATTTTACGATTTTACGATCCGAGTTTGTTTTGCATTTTCCGTGCCGTGTTAAAATTGCGATTTTAACAACCTTGGGGTAGTGTACTTGTATTTTAACATGTTGAGGAGGTACCTCCACCAGTAGAGGAGGATCCTCAAGAGTTAAAAAAGGAGAATATTGTTGATGAAATAGGTGGAGGAGTAGTTAACCCCAAATCCCTTATAAAATTAAATAGCTTAGCCAGGCTTTGCAGACCTAGATAGAGTGTAATATGGAAAGAGATCAAAGAAAGGATAAAGATGTATCATCATCCCAAATTGTTCAAGGAGTCAATGTGTCATTGAATGAATTTATGAAGTTAGCATTTCCTACCTTTACTGGGACAGACAGCTTAAAGGATTCTCAAAGGTTTCTAGATGACATATGGTGGCGGTGTGAAGCTTTGGGGAGTACAGACCATCGAGCCATGAGTTTGGCATCATTCGGGTTGGAGGGAGAAGTAGCCATCTCTTGGTTTGAGTTTAGGAAGAGAGCAAGGCTAGGAACGAGTTTAGAACTATGTTCTTGGACAGATTTCTTCCTCAAAGTGTTAAGGATGCTCGAGTTTATGAGTTTGAGAGGCTATCTCAAGAGATCATAATAATGGATGAGTATGGTTTGAAGTTTACTCAGTTGATAAGGTATTATACACATCTTATATCCATTGAGGAGTGGAGAGTGAAGAGGTTCATTAGAGAACTTAATTAAATCCTTGATGTATATGGTGATGGTGTCTTAGGTGTTTCCATCCCACTTCTTAGCACTAGGTTGATTGAAGCATGAGAATTAAAGGATATGGCTATAGGCTAGTCTAAAAGGCCTAGAAAAGAGGGTCAGTTTTTAGACAGTAGGGATCGAGTGTAGGTCCGTTTAAAAGATGGAGTGGTCGTCAGGGCTTATAGGTTTTGAGAATTTTTAGATAGAGATCTTTTGCCAGCAACTTAGGCAGTCAAAATGACAGTAGTGGTGCTCAGAGCTATAGTTAGAGTTCAGTTCAGTTTGCACCTCGTAGCTTATTTGTTCCATCAGGGGACAATTCTTCATGTCAGCATTGTGGAGGAGGCCATACTAGTACATAGTGCTATTGGAGGATTAGGTCTTGTTTTGGTAGTGGCTAGATAGGTCATAAGATTTGGGAGTGTCGTAGGAGACAGATATAAGCTTTGAGAGCATATGTTTCAATTCAGTCTCCTATTCAAGCACCATCGACAAGCCAATCTGTGGCTCATGGTGGTAGAGGTTTTGGTGGTCGTGGTTATAAAGGCTAGGATGTAGGTGATAAAGGCCAGATACAATAGGGATAGAGGTATGCCAGAGTTTTTGCCTTGACTTAGCATGATGCTTAGGTATCCAACACAATTGTTTCAAGTATTCTTCTTGTTTACTCGTTTGAAGCCAAGTTATTGTTTGATACGAGTACAACCTATTCATTTATATCCCTGTATTTTCCCTGAGATTATATAGGCAACCAACTCTATTAGAATTCTTTATTTCAATCTCTACTGCCTTAGATGAATCAATATTGATGGAGTATGTGTATCCGGATTGTGGAATAGATATTGGAGATAAAATCTTTATAGAAGATCTTAAGTGTCTTAGATATGGTTGATTTTGATGTGATTGTGGAAATAAATTGGTTAGCAAAGCAAAAAGATTCAGTGAATTGTTGGGGTACAAAAGTAGTGTTTGATTTAGATAAAGAAATCGGGTTAGAAAGACAAGAATCTTGAGGCGAATGACATGGAAAGAATTACAGTGCTATCTAGCATATGTGGTGGATGCAGAGAAGGAAGTTTCACAATAAGACCAAGTCCTTATAGTCAGTGAGTTCATCGATGTTTTTTTCCAATGACCTACACGGACTATCTCCGTGTAAGATTGAGTTTTACAAAGTCAACTTGTAATTTTAATAACATTAACTGAATGCATATAAAATGGGATCAACAACAAGATAATCAAACCAAGTGTCTATTTTTGGAGGCTGATGTCTTGTTATTAAAAAGCAAGGCCTGATATCTTTGCATCATGTAGTTGTTAAAACATTTCAATTTCACTTGTATGTTAACAATTTTTCAATTTGGTAGCTGTGTTATATGATTTTTATATCAAAATCACATAATCTATCACGTTTGTCTTTTTATTATTAAATAATATATAATGTGAAAATTAACAAAATTGATAGAAATTACACATATAAAATTACTGGATCCCACAGTCCACCAAATGAAGTGAGACTGATGCAAGTTTCAAATAGAGGGTACCAACTTGGATGAACTCCAAAGATGATGATAGTGTTTAATGAACCTTGATGAAGGAATGTGGGAAAAAGTAAGGTACTAACACATGAAGGGATGGTGCGTGTTTACTGGAAGAAGAAGAACAATGAATCTCCAGGGAGGGAGAGAAGAGAATGCCACATGTTCCATGTTCATGCATGAGCGTAAGCTTGGGAGTTTGAGTTTTTTTTTTTATATATATACAAGTGGTCACAGTGGAGCCGCGGTAGGGGTCATGCCATCCTCTCTCCTCCCCTCATATTCCATGACATCCCTTCTAAAAATTAAATGTATCATATTATTTTGTATTTGTTTAAATTTGGTTTTTATTTTTTTAATTACTATTTGTTTTGTATTTTATGTTTTTTTTAAGTTGATTTTTTTAATTTCATTACAAAACATTTTATTCCATTTAATTTTCTATCTAATTCGGCTCTTATTCTTTTTATTGTTTTTTTTTATCATTTTTTTAATTTTATCCCTTAACATTTAATTTTATTTAATTTTTTTTATCCAATTTGGTTCTCATTCTTTTGATTGCTATTTTTTTTTGTTATTTTTATCATTTTCTTGATTTATATTATTTCTTAATTTAGTCCCTCATTATTTTTTTTATTTAGTTTTTATGCTATACTTGGTCCTATTTTTTATTATTTTTTTATTTTGAATGATTAGGAATTTTACTTCGTGATTTTTTCATGTTTTTGTTTTTTGGGTAATCTCGGTCTCATTATCTGGGTTACATGTTTTAAAAATTAGCTCAATTTAACTTTCATCTTTTTTAGTTTATTTTTAAAAAAATAATTTTTTTTCAAATTCATCCTTCAACATTAGGTAATTCGGTCTTGTGCTTCATGATTGTTTTTGCTTTCTTTTCTATAGAGTTATCATGATCTCATATCCTGGATTACATGTCAATCAAGTTAACTTGGGTTAACTCAAGCTTTTTTCTTGATGTTTTTCTTTATATTGATTTTTTCAGTTTCACCTTTTATCATTTAGTTTGCTTGAGAGCCGACCTCCATTATTTTATTCAATTTTTTCTATGTGAGGTTATCTCAGCCTCGCGACAAAGTTGTAAATTTGACATGTTGACTCAAGTTATTTTTTTTTTAATTATTCTTTCAACATTTGATTTACTAGTAATTGAGCTTTGGATTTCTTTCATTTTTCTCTTTGAGGTTATCTCATTCTCATTCAATTTTTGCTTTGTTATTAAATAAAATCATTGAGACATTTTAAAAATATTGAAAAGGTATGTTTTTATAATATTGGCAAGCGTTAATTTTTTTCAATTAGTCATTGACATTCTGTTTTTGGCTTTTTATTATCATTGGCTTTTTTTAATATTATTAAATTAAGCTAGATTATTGAACTCATTCAAATCAATGACTTGAGACCTAAATTTTTCTCTCTCTTTTAAAAATGTTATCATCGTCCAGGCATTTTTTTTTTTATATTAGAAAAAATTCGACCCAACCCGCGACATAGCTTGGGAACCTATCTAGTGATAACCTATAGCAATATTACTCACTATAATATTTTATTCTCTTTTCTATTAACATGTTTGCAATGAACTCATCCCATATCAATTGTATGAGAACATATTGCTAGTATCTTTATGGGAACAATTAATCAAAACTAATATTACTTGGAAAACATTGTTCATGTAGACTCGTAAGTACTGTTCACTGGAACAGTGTAATAACGATGTTGCTCTACTCACAAAAAAATGATTGAATTTACTGTTGAGAGCATTGAGATCTTTTCACGATGTCAATTAGTCATTACTAAATTGATTATGGACAAATATGTATTTTGCATTTTAAAAACATAGTGAAACGACCAAAATACCCTTGGAATCAAAATTTTGTATACTAGCATCCAAGCTTTTTAGTATTTTCAAACTGGTTCTTTTTGTTATTATTAGGTTATCTTAAGGGTAATTTTTTATTTTAATAAATATAAATATTATTAAAAAAAAAGTGATTGGCGTGTTTGTTGCATACACAAACGTGTAGGATGCGTAAGCACCTTTCGAGCACCACGTGCGGAGCCTCCTAGTGGCCAAACACCATCTTTCATTTTATTACTGGAGGTGTTGTGGTATCCTCTTTTTTTTTGGGATTTTATGTGGCAGCGTTGGGGTGGTGGTGAGATAACAATAGCCTTTTTTTCTTCTCTTCTCACTTTTCTTTTTCTTTCCCTCGAAAATCATATTGGCCATGCGAAATTATAGAGTTGTCCTTTAATTTATTAAGATGTCAAAATTAGTCCTTATTCTTTTGATTTCTATTTTTTATTCTTGGCCTCTTTATAAAATTTTGATTTGTTTTGAATTTCATCATTCAATCTCAATTTGTGATATGTTATTTTTTTCAATTTAGTTCCTCATTCTTTTTATTTTTTTGTACTTTTATTTAATTGATTTTTCTTTTTAATTTTACCCTTCAAATAAAATATATTTTTTTATTTTTTATTCAAATTTTGATCCTCATTTTTTTGATTGTTTTTTTTTTTGTCTTTTGGTTGAATTAATTTTCTTTTCAATTTCACCCTTCAATAAAAAAAAAATATATTTTTTATTTTAATTTTGATTCTCATTCTTTTAACTCTTATTTTTGTTTTGAATCCTTTTATTTAATTGAGATTCTTTTTCCAATTTCAGCTTTCAATATTTGATTGGTAGGGGCTTTGTGGATTTTCAAATAGGGTGTTTTCGATCTAATAACTCAGGGTCATGAATTTGAAAAGTTAACATAGGTGTTTTTCTTCGTTTTCTTTTTTTATAAATTTATTTTGATTTCATGGTCTGGGTTGCGGATTTGATAGGCTAACCCAAGTTTGCTTAGCCTTTATTACCCGAGTTATAGGTTTGTTATGAAACTCGAATTGAATGGAGCTGATTTTTTTAGTACTTTCTTTTCTCAATTCCATCATTTTGTATTTAATGAACTGTGAATTGAGCTATATCGTTTATCATCTTTTGAAAAAACATTTTTTACCCTGGTTATCATGATCATTTTTTTAATTTGGTTCATCTATTGTTATTGCCTATTTTTATATCATCTAACCAAACTAAAACAAACTTATTTGACCTAATCAGGTTTATGACCCAAGACACATATATTTTTTCATGCTTTAAAACATGTTTGTGGCACCTGAACAAAATTTTTCAAAATGTTTTTTTTCTCAGGTTATCATGATCACTTTTTTTTTTTTTTACTTTGGTCCATTTGTTGTCTTTGCCTATTTTTTTATGTCATTTAATTAAAATAAAACTAACCTATTTAACCCAATCAGGTCTATGATCTAAGTTGCAAAATTATCTTCATGCTTTAAAATGCGTTTGCGGTACCTGAACATCATTTTTTACTCAAAACAATTTGATCACATAACATAGCGTGGGTCCATAACTAGTTAGCAAACACTAATTGAGGAGGGGTAATCATTGGTCCTTGCTCACTAAATATTGTTTTATAGAACATTACTTAAAAAAAAATTTGTTTTTTTTTCAATTTCATCTTTTAACATTGAATTTATTGGGGATTTAGCTTCGTAATTTATTTTGATTTATTTTCAATGAGATTATCTCAATTTCATGACTTGGGTTATGGCTTTTGTGGGTTAACTCAGTTGACTAGATTTTTTTATCCTTTTTTGTAATTGATTTGTTTTCTCAATTTCATTCTTAAATATTAGGTTGATTTGAAATTAAGCTTCATAGTTTATTTTTGGTTTGCTTTCTATAAGGTTATCATAGTCTCATAGCTCAAGTCACAGGTTAAACGAGTTAACCCGAGTTGACTTGAGGTTTTTTTGTCCTTTTTAATTGATTTTTTTCAATTTAATTGTTCAACAAGTGATTGATTAGGAATTGGGTTTTATAAGTTGTTATGATTTGTTTTCTATTGGGTTATACTAGTCTTATTATCTATGTTTGACAAGTTAACCAAGGTTTAACACATGCCATTTTTTATCCTTTTCATAATTGATTTTCTTTTTCAATTTCATCCTTAAACATTGAGTTGATTGAGAAATGAGCTTCGAAATATTTTTTTATTTGTTTTCTATAATGTTATCACACTCTCATGACGGGTCATCGATTTTACATGTTAACCTAGGTTGACCCGAGTCGATCCAATATATTGTCATCTCAATATTTTTTTAAAAAAAAAGATGTCATCTTGAAATTTTTTTGAGTCAAACTATTTTTTTTTGTTTTCCAGATTGTCTTTGAACTTATCAAATTTATCAAGTCACTTTAGGTTAATCTCTACAGTATTTAATTTTTTTTTCTTCTTGAAAACGTGTACGCTAATATGACCCAAGAAATGGTTGAACAAGGAAATTCAAATTCTAGCATAATTGTCTAGTTTTACGACAATAATCATAATTCTCAATCTGACTGTTAGACCAGCCTCAAAATTTACCCAAAGTTTCCCAAAATATTATTCTATATTGGGGTAAACTTTCAAATGAACCGGAGTTCGAAAAGGCCTTATGATATAGGTCAAAACAGGTTGTACAAGTTTTGTTATTTAGTTCTTTTTGACTTGTGGACTTCCTATTTGAAAAGGATTCTTTTTCCTACAAGGATGTGGTAGCTTGTTTTTGGAATTTTCTAGTTCTATAAGGATATTTAATAGGCTGCAACATAATTTTCAAGTATGACAAGAACTCATTAATGTTTCAAAATCCTTTTCTTACAAGGATTCCTTATTCATCTTAGATATACAAAGAAAGAAAGAAAAGTTGATGGTATTTGATAGATTGGTTTTAAGATTATTGGACAACATTGTAGGCAATAAATAAGTCTTATATTAGACTTGTATTCTTTTTTTTCTTCTTCTTCTTTTCATCTCACAACAACATAGGGAATTAACTTATGAGTTTTATTTTTATTATTTCAACTATGACCCAAGGCTTGTTTAGGCTTAATTAATACTTTATTTTTAGCTAGGATTCAAGGCTTGTATGGATTAGGGTTTAGGCTTACTAATATAGGTTTTGGGTTAGTTTCGTAAATGGGTCAATTCAGCCCACAAGGGTAGATTTATTAGGGTTAATTTTTCAGAAGTACTTAAACTCTTATAAGCCTAACTTTCAGAAACATTTTGATCAATAATAATTCTAAAGTTTTCTTAACTTAACGTGTAAGAGTGATTTTTGTATCCTTTGGTTCTTGAAATAACTAAAACTGACTTATCGAAAATTAACTAGCTTCGTGGCGTCATTCGATTCAATTTCAATAGTGTTGGTGCCTTGGGACATGTTTATATTATGTCACACTCCTATTAGATCTCTTTCAGCTTTCTAGGATCATATTTCAATCTTGATTGTGGGTTGCATAACCACGTGATCACAAGGTTCACATCATTAGCAATACCTAAATGTTTTTTTAAATGATCTAACATCCAACATGTCGCGAGTAAATGCTCAAGTCCTCCACTAAAATGTTTTCCCCTTTTGTTATTGCATTTGGTGAGGACTATGAAACAAAGTTTAATGACAAACCGATTACAAATATTACTTGGATTACATCCCATGGTCTTGCATAATTGGTCATTGCATAATGATGAAGTCATGAGGATTGGATTGGGCTTTTTATGACTAGTTATTGGGTTAAAGTGTGTGAACTTGAATGTGGACTATCTTTGAGCTTGGTTATTCCTGCAAAAAACAAGTCTATAGTCAGAATAAGGAATCCTCTAATATTTAAGTTAATAAGTTGTATGGGGGAAATAATATATAAAAAATAGAAAAAGAGTAAATAACATAAGAAAAGTTGTGTGTTCTATTTAAGCTTGTTGAATGAACTTGCCTAGCTTAAATATTTACTCGGTGACTCAAAGTATTTATAAATCTTAGTCACGTCATCTTACTTTATGGAAAGTGATGTTTCAAGTGCCTCATAGAGAGTGGGGTTGTAAATACCTCGTGGTGAGTTGTTAGTTGGTGTACCATTGGTAGAAGGGTTAATGCTCGTCATTGGTTATGGTGCTTGTGTCATTAGTGGAGGGGTTGGTGATTAACCATACCTTTTATGGTGACATATGAAAAGTAAATAACCATTAGCAATAAAAAGGTGACTATACTTTGCATAGAAAATTTGGTGTCCGCTAGGTGGTAATGTGAGACACCATTTTATCTTGAAACTAAAAAACTTCACTGGGATATATGTTTGGTAGAGGTACTAGGTCGAGGCAAAAAAACATGGAAGGTAGCCCATTTAGGCTTGGTTAAAGTGAGGGTGAGGTCGTTAAAGCTTGGCTTGAATAACTAGGATGATGATGATGATCATCATCATGTTTAAAATTTTGGGGCACTAACTCGTAACAAGTTAGTGGTCCTTGTGCAAGATCTTGTTGATTAAGAACCTTCAAGCAACTTTTGTTTAATGCAATTAACCCACATTTTGGTTTTCTTTTCCATGTCTCTTATGCAAGGCATGCAATTCAATATTCTCATTTTGCAAGTGCATTAATTAGCCAATGAAAGGTAATAATAGTTCTTGATCTATCAAGTCTAATTAACTGAATTATACATGAATTAGTACCTTGGTTATTGTAAAGAACAAAAACGCTAGTATATAGAGAAGCTAACATGTTTAAGAACTAGAGATTAAAGCATATATAATATGCATCAATGATGGTAATTAGATCAAAATGATGTAGGGCTGAATGGCCAGACTGTTTCATATTGCAGTTCAACCATGCTTTTAAATTTTTATTTTAGCTTTAGATTTTTATTTTTTAGTATTTTTTTTATCATTTTGATGTGAAAAACGTATTATAAAGCAACCTTCATTATAATCTCAAATACACTCTCAAAAATCTCATAGCACAGTTGTAACTTCAGAATATATAGGGAAAAAAAATGAAAAAAAGTCTTTGCTACTTTTACTAATTATTAAGTATAAATCTAAAAGGCGTGGATGTTTCACTGTGTAGAAGTGCATTGTTCATCTTCTCACACATTACTATGGATGAGCCGTGCAAAATTTTTTATTTTTTCAATTTGGTCCTTAAATTTTTTGTGGTGACTTAATCCTAATTGAAGACCAATTAATTTTGATTTCTTATGAAAGGGTGGGATTGAAAGACAAGTGACCGAAATGAAAAATATGTTAAACATGGGTAGCATGTCATAAATTTTACAAAAGATACACTTTGGTCCTCGAACATAAAAAATAACATAGATTATACAATTTTGATACCTCAATATTGTTTAAATTCAATTTTGATACAAAAGTTCTTTTTTGTTATTTTTTTGTCCTTAGTTGAGAGAGGAGAGAGAGAGGTCACCAGATTCTAACAATAGAGAGAAAAACATATTGTCGACACCGATATAAGCTATCAAATGAACAAATTTTGTGTCAAATGGTTCTATTTGATGAGGGAAGTTCATATTAGGTGTTTTTTTTTACCGTTAAAGTTCATGAAAAAACATATATGAGTTTGAGTTGATTTTTTTGTTTCGGGTTGATTTTGGTCTTTAAGACAATTGTTTTGGGTTTTTTTTAAGACTATAGATAAGTTTATCACAGTTTCTAAGGTGTTTTCGGTAAGAAATGGGTTTAAAAACGAGTTTTTAGGTCAAAACAACTTAAGCCCTGATTTTTCGACCACCATAATGGTTGGAATCTGGGCAAATCAGACGATGTGTTGTCTGAAATTTAGGGCTGACAACAAAAAACAATTAAAAGCCCAATCATGCAGGCCTACCAGGGTGTCATATTTCGAGTGACGAGTTAGGTCGAATGATCAGGGTTACCAACGTTAATCGAATTTTTTTATTGTGCAGAAAATAAAAATGATATTATTTTGATAAAGAAAAATAATGGTATAAAAAATCAACAGGTGTTGACATTATTTTCCCCTAATTAATCACTTGATTTTTTATTCAGCTAAAAGTAAAAATGGTATTGTTTTTGTCATGAAGCAATTCTGGGTACTCCCCAAAATTCACTCTTTTTTAAAAAAATAAAAATAAAATAATAAAATAAAGGCTGGCAATGTGGAGAAAGCAAGCCGGGAAATCAAACTGCAATTTTGGAGGAAATTCAAGACCTAATTGTACCCCATTATGCTCAAAAATGGAGAAAACAATGCAAATTCAAGGTCAAATTAAATAACTATTGGATGAATTTGCATAAAAATCAAGTTCAAGGACATAATTAAATTTTTAATAGGCGAATTTGATTTCATCATGGATGAAATTAAATTTTAATTATGTTTAAGAATTAATTTGGGTCTAATTGAAGGATTTAATTAAGTGCAAGGACTTAATTATACTTTAAAAGGGTCAAATTAATTTTATTAGGGGCTTAATTGGTAAAAACTTAAGTTTGGGAGCCCAATTTGGGCTTAATTAAGAAGATTGAAATTTTAAGAGACCAAATTTAATTTTTACCAAGTTAATTGCTTGAAATCAGGGGTAAAATTGCAAGAAAATTGAAGTTTTAGGGTCAATTAGGGGTCAAATTGAATAATTTTGCAGCCAAGGATGAATCTGCAAAATCCACCAAACTATAAGGGCTTAATTGACAAAACCCGGGGGTAAAATTGAAGAAATTAAAAGTTTAATGGTCAATTAGGGGTTAAATTGCATAAAATTGATATCAAGGACCACCATGCAAAAGGCACGTAAATTTGGGGTTCTAATTCAAGTTTGACAAGGGCTAAATTGCACTAAATCAAAAGTATAGGGTCAATTAGTGGTGCAATAAAATAAAATTTAAAGAGGGAGGACTGAAATGAACTTTGGCTAAAAACATAACTCTGGTACTATTCATCTTCTTCTTCAATTTTCTCTGAAATGATAACTTAGGGAGGCTACTTTGCATATGCATTTAACGCATCTAACGTCGATCAAAGTTGACAAATCTTGCACGCTAATGATCCTCTACAATTTCTCTACAACCCCATATAGACCGTTCAGGCTGAATGACAACCCGTCGGCCACGACATCGGCCTAAATAGGTTAACTCAGTCAGCCTTTTCCTGTAGATTTGACAACTCAAGATGCCTACTTTGAACCAACCGTTGGGATCCTTCTCAACTGAATCAAGGGCTGCAAATTTTCCCCAGTGTAGACAAGAGTGCCCTCTTCTACCGCCTATAAATACAGGTGGATTTCAGGGTCTAAAGAGGAAGAAAATCGGGTCCAAAGTAAGCCAAAAAATCAGCCTCTTCCCAGTTCCTGCCACCTTCTCTCTCTCTCTCTCTCTCTATGTGTGTGTGTGCGCGCGCGCGTGCGCATCGTCCCAACAGCCAACCGCGGCCACCAACACTCTCATCACCAGCTTGACCACTACCCTTTCCACCACACTCTCCCTCTCCACCAATTGCTTCTCCCTTTTCCTCCATAGTAGCAGCAGCCCATCAACGCCATCATTTTCGTTTTCTTCCTTCTCCAGCACTGGCAGCAACAACATCAGCACCGACCTCGATCGTCACCACCAGCTTGACCACCATCATCTCAATCAACCCAGCTCCTCACCAGCAGCAAAGCAGCCACTGTGATCTCCTCTATCTCTCCTCTGCAATTTTTTTGTTTCTTCTCTCTCCTTCACCCCACAACCAGCGCCGACCACCCTCATTTCCACCAAAGCCTCCTAAGCCACCAGCCAAACATCCTCATCACGTCCACAACCCCACGCTAGACAACTTTCTCCTACCTGCTTCGCCTCCTTCTTCTTCGTCGAGGCTGCTACATGCAACAGCTGATTAATTAACTTTGGCCTCGGGCCAAGCCAGTTCAAGCCTTAACTCAAATGGATGGGCCCGGACAAAAAACACAAAAAAAAGATATGTTGAGCCAATATTGGCCCAACCTCTCTTTCCTTAGCTCAACCCAGTCAGCTGGGCCGACCCAGCCCATGTATATTTAATATATATTTATTTATAATAATATATATTATAATATTTTAAAAAAAATCAAAAATCATTTCAAAAAAATTTCTAATTTTCTCAAATATTTTTCTACCAATTTTTCATAATATCGGGTTGTATATTTACACTGTAAAATACAAATCTTATATTAAAATACCCGGTTTTCTCCAAAATATTTCAAAAATAAATTCAAAACATTTAAAAAAAACCTCAAAAACTTTTAAATTAATTTCCCATTTCAAATATATATATTCATGCATACTACCAAATCCTAAAATTTTCCAAGCATATTTTCATAAAAAAAACATTTGCATCTTTCTCATGTTTTGAAAATTCAAAAGAAAAAAATATATATCATAACCAGTTTATGATCATCCATTAGGGTTTGGCCAAAATATCAAAAACGTTTTTCAAATCTATTTTTCTAAGATCCAGATGTAGACTTTAATATCTGTGGGTGTAAAATTACACGATAAAGTACATCCTCGGGTATTAAAGATGCAAGGTGTAAATAATATATTATGCTAAAATTCAGACTTTAGAACGATTAGGATTTAACTTAATAAGGTAAAGACTTTCTCATGAAGAGAGATCTACCTTGAACCTTAGAAAAAACCAACGAATAGAAACCCAACTTCGAAAAAAATAATCAAACAACAATGCAGTTTACCTCAGGTAGGGTGCACTGGGGGTGATGCGTCTTTCCCTTACACAATCAATCCCTTACCTAGATTCTCGCAGACCATAGGTTCCTAGTAACCATAATACTAGGTTGCTACTCCTGAACATTAATCATAATTTTATGATTAAATCCAAAAAAATTCCCAACACACCATACCTCACACAGGAGGCACGATAAGAGCCTCCCTAGTCGCCAAATGACGTCGCGGTGCGCACGCGCCCCCTGTGACATTTTTTATAAAAAAAATTGAAAAAAAATCAATTATAATCCTCTTTCTTTTGATTGGTCTTTCTTTGTTTCAGATCTTTTTTTTTTAGTTTCATCTCTTTCCATTTGATTTTTTTTTGTTTATATCAAATATAGTAATCATTCTCTTG